>Ga0307507_10007219_pt1 | contig 16343 bp, 14 predicted proteins | sample 7_EM_MG_FD_207223 | JGI IMG/M metagenome (GOLD analysis project Ga0307507, IMG submission 207223) | Populus trichocarpa ectomycorrhiza microbial communities from riparian zone in the Pacific Northwest, United States - 7_EM | ecosystem: Host-associated > Plants > Roots > Unclassified | place... | reverse complement strand
AAGGGCTCGAAGAAAGGGGCGCGGTAGACGACTATGTACATGTTCGGTCGTCGGGGCAACGTTGGGGCAACGTTGATCCGTGACCGACGACGCCTCGATGGTAGCTATGTAGACGAACCGTCACAGTCTGAGGGACTTTCGCGAGATTTATTAAGCGATCCAACTTATTTTATATGTAGAGCAGTTGCCTTTTTTAACGGAATTAATCTACACCCCCACAACAGCTATTATTTTGGAAATATTATTAAAATAATCCGTAGAAGCAGCTTTATAATCGATGAACTTTTGGGCTTTATATATGCGCCCGTTGCAATGTTATAGCTAAGCTTCCGTTAAGTCTTGCATTAAGTCTTGCATTTGTATAGGGATATATACAATCTTTAACAAAATTGTTACAGCCACCCAGATAAGGTCTAGGGCTGCATATAGGCTTAAAATAATCGCAAGAACTAGCTCTATATAATTAATTGGCTTTTGGACCTTATATATACACTTATTATAATATTACAGCTAAGTCTGTAAGCCTTACGTCCTTAACAACTAGTTTTTTTTTTTAGCGAAAATAATCTTGACTTTAGGCAGCTGCAGGCCAATTTAGACCCAATATTTATAAAATATCAGGTTATCTCTCTAATCGATCAACTTTTAGTGGTATTTTAAGCCGTTCTGGTTGAGCAATTCAACCGCGAGTATAGGGAAAATCATAGATATCGTTTACGCGCTTAACAAGTGTTGCGAAAGGCCCTCAGACCACATTTTCGATTTTACGTGGAGCGGATATAAAATTATTCCGAATATGTGGTCTAAGCTTGCTGAGGTAAGCGCTGCCGTATACATCAAAGCACCCGGAACAATTGTTAATCCGGATCCTTTTTGCGTACGGCGGCGCGTTCAGCAGTGCATGGGATAGGGTTATAACGCCGTTTACCCCTTTCTTTATTTTTTAGTTTGGAATTCTTGTACATAGGCTATCAATTAATTTAGTTCTAAATAACCGAGCCTTCACACCTATAAGCTCTTAGACTCTAGGTGGAGAATTCGTTGGATAAGGAGCAGTATGCCCGCCCGTGCGCGTAGTGAACGTACTAACGGTCCACCGGGGGTCTGATTTATGAGATAACCCCCGCACTCGGACACCTCTTCCACAAGAATTCGTCTGATGTCTCAATACTCTATTGTTCCATCAATTGAACTCCCTATCCATATCTCACCTTACACCTAAAGCCTGAAAAGCCTTAGCATTGTTGCCTGAGTGCGATACTTTTTGTGCGCACCTCCGCACGACGGAGCCAGCAGCACATCACAACGGGTGCGCCAGCTGGAGAACCGATGCAACCGCCTCGTCCCTAGAACATCTGCTTAAGTATTATGGTTTCCTTTGACCGGAGCAATTTGCTGATCCTGGACGATCTAAACTACCATGAAACGACTATGGGCACGTCTGGGAACAAGACTCCCTTCCCAGTACCAGTATAGACCGCTGGATTCATCCAAAAGAGAAATTCGCATATTGATAGTCCACCCTGCCAGTGATCCCAAGGGTAAGATCAAATGCAACTTAATTCATAAACGGCTTGATGATGCTGGCGATTATTACGGCCTTTCCTACACTTGGGGCGATCCAAATGACAGGCGCCCAATCTGGCTCGACGGGGTCAGGTTCGAAGTGACAGTCAATCTCGAAGAAGTTCTGCGACAACTACGACAGAATGACGACGACCTCGTGCTCTGGGTGGACGCGGTCTGCATTGATCAGAGCAATCTAGCTGAAAGGAGTAGCCAAGTCCTTATGATGAGAGATATCTATGCTAGTGCTACGTTTGTTTTGGCATGGATCGGACCAAAAGACGCGACTAGCGAGAAGGCTTTCGACCTTGTTGAGGAGTTGGCTAATGAGTTAGGAAACTACCAAAACTCCGACCAAACAGTAAGCGAGATTTCAAGCTGGATCCAAGACCATACGTCTCCTCTTTTCAATGACTGCTCATGGATGGCACTTGCAGACCTCCTCAGTCGGCCATGGTGGAGTAGAGCCTGGATAATCCAGGAGGTCACTCTTTCAAAGCATACAGTAATAATTTGTGGAGACTTTGCACTACCCTGGCAGTACTTCGCTCTCGTCTGCTTATCGATCTTCAGATATTGCGCATCGATGATGGCGGCTGCCGTGCAAGGATATAACAACGTGCGAAATCCCCATGAGTGCCTGCTTGCCGTGGAGAGAGTGCAAAGACTTATGGACGGAGCACATACTGTTCGCAGCCTGCAGTTCACCGGATTGGCTCGCATGACTAACCAGCCCCCCACTAAATTCTACGACATAATTCGAAGGCATAGGTGGGCCCGTGCAACAGATCCACGAGACAAGATTTATGCCTTTTTGGGACTCGCGACACCTGCACACACGGAAGCATCTTCCATTACAGTTGATTACACGATACCGATTGCAACTCTTTATCGAATGTTCACGCGACTTCAACTTGAAACGCACAAGGACATTGGAATACTCGGTGACTGCTCTGGTACAGTCCGACCACCAGACTTCTCATCCTGGACACCAGCGTACCAACCCACCGAAGAAGTTGGTAATATGTGGCTCACTGAAGCCGAGCCATACATTGTATACCGCTCCGCAACAAGTGTCGCCCCCCAATTCTCATTTGACGAAGACGGCAGAAGACTTCTTATAAAAGGCGTTGTCTTCGACATAGTAGAAAGAGTGGGAGAGGTTTACGGTCTTCGTCCGGGCGAAAACCTTCCCAATGGCCAACCTTATCACCCGGCTAACGTAATCAACAGCTGGGCTGGGATTGCTGGTATCCAAGACGCATGGGCCCTAGCCAACGGCAGCTGCCCTGAACATATGAACGGAGATTTGGATGTAGCCCGCGCTGGAGGCCTTTATCCAACTGGTATTCTTAACATAGAAGGGTTTGCGCGCACCTACTTTTTTAATCCCAGTCACGACCTCAATGCGGACTACTTCAGCCCAAAGTTTGGCTTTGGGCTGGAACCCCAGTTTCGCGCTGAGAATTTGCAGCCGGATGGTTCGAATGATGCACATTTGCGCGCTAGGGTAGGGGCAACGTGTGGCGATTCAAGGTTTTTCGTTACAAGGAGGGGCTATTTTGGCGTTGGTAGGAAAGAGACTAGAGCTGGGGATAAGGTTTGTGTGTTATTTGGGGGGAAAACTCCGTTTGTTATTAGAGAGGTTGGGGACTGTCATGAGTTGGTAGGAGAGTGTTACGTGCAAGGGATCATGAGCGAGGAAGTCGTTAGGGAGGTGGAGGGTGGGAGGATGGAGGTGAATATGATTGTGCTGCAGTAATAGTGGGGGAACTGTGTTAATTGTGTCATTGCTGACAAGGAAATTAGGGGTGTAAGCGCATATTTGTGTAATGGATATAATTAATCAAAGATACGATAAGATACTAGAACGCCTTTCTACCTCGCCGACAACATGTCACCAAATCTCCTTCACCAAACGACAGTGTACCACACCCCTCGCTCGCGCAACATTGTATGCTGTCTACCCGCCATTCGATCCTCCTTCCCCAGCAGCAGCCTACTCAACCAGCATTCCACACGTGCATATCCTGCCAATAGACAACTGCCAGTAGACAACTCGCCATTATCCGGCCTGACGAAGTACGCAGGTTGCTCCGCGCTGCCTCTTTCGGCGGTGAAGTGTTGTATCGGATCATGTGGGTACGGCGGTGTTTGCGCAGTGATGCTAAGTCGGAGAGTAGGGCTGTGATAGGGTTAGTCTGTTGGCGGCACAGCTGCGCTTGCGACGACTTGGTCTATGGCTGTCATGAAGGTGTCGGTGCTAAGGGTAGCTGAGTCTGTCGGGTGATGGGTGTGGGGGGTTTGGATTGGAGGGCAAGTACACTGGTTGGTGTGATGGATGTAAGTGTGTTTCATGAAAATGTTGTTGGTGTACGAGCCTCGGGTCTGTTGGCTTTGGACGCGTGTTGTTGATGTATATGGGTCTTGAGCTTGGTGCTTGGTACGTCGATGGTTGTATCTCCACATGTGGTATGTATCTCGACACGATAAGAGGAAGAGGTTCGAGCTGACCTTATACACTCGCCGTACGTTTAATTCTCGTTGAATTTGCTGCTGCGATATCTTGGGAACGAATGGAAAAGAGAGAGGGCTATTAGGGATTTTTAAACGCCGGTAAAACATATATCGAGCTAATGGAGGCAAGGCTAACGAGAAGGGCGCACTTGTGGATGGTCAGAGCCGCTTGCACTTGGGCACCAGGAAGCCGACAGCGCCCACTAGGTTTAAGTACCCGCGTAAAGTCACTTAGCTTTAGGCAAGGTTCACGGTCTGCAGAAAGAGGCCGAACTTTGGAGGTTTGTTTAGGCAAGGCTTTGCACACTTCAAATGAAGGATGCCTGGTCAAAGCGCCGTTCATTCACAGAAGTAAATTCAAAGCCTTCGTAATGCTTATCTGTGATTGCCCGGGGCTGTCCCCTGAATGAGCATTTAACTTTTGTGTCTTTGGTTTCATGCCGGATGTGTTTAAGCAAGTGGAACAGTGGACAAGAAAGCAGAATGGTGCATGCAGGTTGTAAAGCCAGCCGTTGATTGTGTGGAGATATGTATGAAATATAGCATTATAACAGAAGAGTTATTGCCTAATAAGAAACTTTAAAGTTATATATAAACGGCGCCTATTTACTCTTAAACCCTTAGGGAGAAATTCCTCTTAGCATAATTTAATTAGTCTAGGAGTTTATAGACTTAGCGGGACAGGGGTAAGGTGATCTGATTGGCTTAGGAGTTCGTAGGACTTCACAAGCGTGGCGGGATTTCTCCCCGAGGGTCTAATTCCATCAAATCAGCCCTTTCATCCATGCTACCGCCCAGTGATCTTGTTGGATTGGCGGCAATTTGGCGTGGCGTAGCTGGATCTAGACTGCATGGGTGGTAGATCTACTAGATTAATTAATGGCGCGGAGTAGATCTTAAAGCGCTAGAGCTCCTAAAGCGCTAGTTCTATACCTAACTAAAAGGAGGGGGCTAGGGAGGAAGGATTAATAAGGTATTAAAGCGTGGTATAGAGCTAATTAGAAGGGTTGTATAGTAACTTAGAGTTTAAAAATACTAGAAAAAGTACTAACGACTAAATATGCTAGGTTACTTAAGGGATAGAATACCTATATAAAAGGTTATTGATAGGCTAAGGATAGGTATACTAAGAGCTAAGTGGCTAAATAAACTGGAATAAGAAGAGGATCTAGGAATCCCTACTAGATTTGCGGAATAATATACTAAGGGCTGTAACGACGCAGTAATAAAAAGATACTTCCTTATAAATAGGTTATATACGCTTAATAAACTATACCGAAAATAGTATAGATAGCGCTTACTATAAAGCGCCGAGCCCGTGTTTTTACGTATAAAATTCCCAAACTAAGAAGTAAGATACTAAGGTAGTAAAGGGTATCGAGATACTTAAAAGCACTATCTGAGACAGGACAGGGAGAAGTAGGGGATGTGAAAAGAAAGGAGAACTCTGACGAAGGCGACTGGTCGGACAGTGTGGACAGGAACGGGAAGCGGTTCCACATTCGTATCACCGCTGCAGATACCCTGGTGCCTAATTGATTGAATGGTCGCAGGCTGAATAGTGGAGGCTCGCTGTGCCCTAGTGTCCAAGTCTGTAATAATACCAAAAGCTTCCTAAGCAGTGATGAATATCAGTCTAAACAGACATGCATTAGGAGCCTTGCTCATATTAAAAAGGTAGAGAATCCCAGTCTTTCATTTCACTTTTAACAAGATATAACCACCCTTATGGGGCCCGCTACATTCGCGTCGTCTCAGAAGCCCCACCAGCCATCAGCACAGTCGTCGCTGGGAAAATAATCTCTCCTGTCCACAGTACACCAAATCAATGCAGCGAGAGCGCTGTTGCCCTCGTTGCGAAATACATCCACACACTCGCGCATTAAGCATGACTCAACACATATCTCCTTAATTCATCTCCCACTCTCAAAACACTAAGCTCCTTCTCCGTCTCTGACTCAACCTACCAACCTCAACCCGCTAGCCGGCGCTCCAACCATTGCGACCTCGCAAATCTTGCACACGGTACCCTTGTACTTGGCGTGATACTTTGTACCATCATACGGACAAGCGACCCATGGGCTGCCGCCGTAAATCGGCGTATAGCTCGCCGCACAGATCTCGAAGTCGGCGAAAGTGTCGAAGTCGATCTCCGTCGCATCAGAGGGATTGCGCTCGCAAACCGCCTTGACCTTGCGCGCGCTCTCCTTGAATTTCGCATTGCTGCCGCGGTCGATGAGGCCGTTGGCGAAGCCAAGCGCGGACGAGTGCTGCTTGTTGCGGTTGGCGAAGTTCATGGCGGCGAAGAGGGTGAGCGCCTTGTGCTGCGGCTCGAGTTCTGGGACGGTGAAGTAGGCGGATAGCTCGAGGGCGCGCTTCTTGACGTCGTCGGAGAATGAGGAAATGTCCTGGGAGTTCTTGACAAGGGAGCGGCGCTCAAGTTCCATGGAGATTGCGAGGGCGTATTGGGCTGCTGACTTGATGACCTTTTTGGCCTAGGGTCCAGTAGTTAGTGATGGTGTGGTCGCTAGAACGAAAATTGATGGGCTTGAACTTACTTCGGTGACTTCTTGCTGTGAGGACACCGCGTTCACCAGGAGTAAATGGAGCAGTTTCTTGAATGTCTGTACACTGTCTTCTAGTTTGTTCTTCACCATTGCTGCTTTACCGGATGGCAGCTCACCAGCTGTGATAGATTCGAGGTCACGCGGTATGATCGGTAGAACTTTCCTCGGATCAGTCTCCGAAACTGTTCTCCGAACATAGTTGACTAGAGGCGGCATGCTAGCATTTGCAGGAAGGAATGTTCTCGAGGCTTGGTATATCTCTTGGAATCGACTTTCCAGCGGTTTGAAGTTCACCGCGCCAACTTGTCGGTTGAGGAGCTGCATAGCGGTCTCAAAGGAGCCAGCAGCGACATGGTCTGCTGCAATCGGTGAATTCCGTGCCCACATGTCAGCTTCGCTGCTACCCGCACCGGCATCAGCACTCTCGACGTTGACGAAGTCACTCTCAGCTTCAACATCGACGTCATCGCCCATGTCCCAGCCAGCAACGTCTTCGTCCTCCTCAGCTTCGTCCAGATGGCCGTTGCGGGAAGCATCGACGTCAGGTTCAGGCTCTTCGTCGCCATAACCATTTGTGGCTGGGACTGCTTCATCCTCGATACCCTCTACCTGGCCCATTAGAGCTCTTTCAAAGACCGAGGAGGAGGTGCCTTTCACAGGCCAGTTGCTCTTGAATGTGGGTACGATTGGTTTTGGTGGTGATAACGGTTTGCCTAACGTTGGGAAGCTAATTTGGTCCTCCGTGAGTCCACCCGCCTCTAATATTAATTGACACTGTTCTTCGAGTCCATGGGCCTTTGCGGTCATGTACGCTAGAGGATATAAGTCAAGTTCTTGGAACATCTCAATTCTGTTCTCCACATCTCCTAAGTAGAGTGCATTCTGAAATCGTGCTGTCATGTCTCCACGATGTTCGGCAATTTTGGCCATTCGCTTTAATTTCTCCTGGTCGCCTGTTGCGAGATAGAGGAAGGAGAGCTTATCGAAATTCCGGAGTTTCTGATAAGTCATTTCTACGACCTGGTGGTTGCCGTGAGCAAGTGCTTCAGTGCTTAATCGTTGCCAGAGTTTTGGACGGTCCAACTGCTTAGCCATCTCGACAGCGACTTCCAGATTTCCACACTCAATCGCGAGTTCGAACCGTGTCTGTGGGTCTTGGACGAATTGAAGAGCGATCTCAGGGTAACCCTTCTTTTGGAGATAGGCGATTATACTCTGTCCAACAAGACTAGATGTCTTGATGATGTTAAGCATTTCATCGTAATTCCTCTTGACGAGAGCTAGCTTGAAACGGTATTCGGTGGGATCAATCTGAAGGACTTTGGGTTTAGCCGCTCGATCTAAACAGTACACATTTCGGCCTTTGACTCTGACGAGATAAACAGTATGCTCAAGTGTTCGTACGATGCCATTGTCACTGTTACTTTCGATTAGTAGATATTCCACATTTCTAAGCGGGCAATTCCTTACCCGTTCATCAACGTGTACTTGATATGATTCAACGTCGAGTAGAGTAAGACGCCAGCGTCATCCCAGGTTGCGCTCTTTATCCTAATAGTCTCATGCAGGGTGCTGACCTGCTCCAAAGTCTTGGTAACGATTGTCACATTGTGCTTGCTCAGGAGTGCAGCATGGAGACCGTCGGTTGACCACACAACATACTTCACGCCGTTTACGGCGAGTTCGGCGAGGTGCTTCTTTTGCTGAATATCATAGAGAACAACAGATGTGGCGGTGATCAACAGCAGGCACCCGGTGCCGCCAAAGAAGATGTCTACTGTGCCATGCGGAGGCTTGATTGTCTTCGTCGTTGAATTTGTGAGATCTTTGATGTCGATTTGTTGATTTGACTGGGTGAACACTGCAAACCTGTTTCGAGCCACGAAAACAGCCGAGTTCCCGGAACCACGCTTTGTGTCTGTCGGCTCAACTGCGCCAGTCGCATCACGCGGGAGGTTTATCAGCTCGTAGCATCCGCTATCTGCGGGGGAGGTAACCAAGATTGCTCGCTCAGCCGGGTTATAAGATAGAGTCCGCGGTGGCACCCACGGGCTGCCCAGTTTCTTCAGAGAAAGCATAGATGGCGACTCTAGGTTTTTAGCAAAGTCGTATGAGCGAACATGTTTCTCTTTAGTAATATAGAAAAGTTGATTTTGGTAGACCGATGATGCCGGTCGTTCCCTTTCCAATTTGAAGACCATAACGCCGTTATCATGACCAGCTGCGAAAAGGTTAATCTCTGGGTGAGCGGCAATAACCCAGAAGCGATCATTTTCCCTTTTAAACGACTGAACGGAAGTCCGCTTGTTGAGATCCCATACGCGGAGAGTCTTGTCCTCTCCAACAGAAAGGATGAGATCCTGATGTGGGTGGAATAAACATGCAGAAGCGTTTTGAAAATGGCCCCGACATGTATCGACTTCCCAAGCTTTGGTTTCAGACATCCTCCAAAGTTTGACCAAGCGGTCATCACCAGCAGAAACAATTAACGGCAACGTTGGGTGGAAAGCTACCCAATTGACTCCCCGATCATGACCTTCAAGAACAAATTTAACCACGGCATCTGTATTTCCGAACATGTCTGCTTGGTTAGCATTCGTTTTAGCCATCTGGTCCTCGAATGTCATTGATGTTGGCGCCGAGTGCTTCTTCCTCAGACCGGATATATCCCATACTCTAACCGACTGATCGAGGGATGCCGAGACGATGAGGTCCTCCTTAGGGTGAAACTGGGCGCACATGGTATAGTGGTTATGTCCGGTCATTGTGCAAACTGTAGAGTCGTTAATTATAGCTTAAGAGAGTATGCGCTTCACAACTGCATACTCAGGGATCTAAGAACTATTAGCACTTTCTCATCTCCTGCCATAAAAGCTTCAGACACACCTGTTTTGCCAATTCCAAATTCTAATTGTCTATGAATTTAATTGTCAGAATATAGCTCGCATGTTTGGGGGCATCAGCTTGGCTCACTTGGTCGTCCGATGATGATACTGGAAGATTATGTTAACATGCTGGAACGCACAGCTGAGAAAGTTACTAAACTTACCAATCCACGGTAGTTCATGGTGAAAGAATACGGTTCGAACATAGTCCAAGTGTCCATTTAATGTAAACAAGCTAGTTGAATGTGCATCAGAATATGGATCCGTAGTGCGATTCTGGGAGAATCATCTTACCATCTACGGCTCTGATAACTCCAGATTTTTATCTAGAAGCTCTTAGTTTATGCCTGAAATTAGGATGAAGGGATATTTAAGGTGCGTAGAGCGTGGTTAGGTGTGAGATATGACGACAGCTCAGAGACCGATACTTGAGAGGGTTGGGATGTGTGAAGGTTTTAAAAATTGCGCACCTTATAATCATCGCCGCCAGACACAAATCTGTCATCTCCATAAGCACAATATCCATATACGCGGCCTTTGTTGGGGCCATTATTCCAATGTTCTTGAGGGGCTCACAATGGCTGTGTCTTGTGGAAGTCGATGCCCCGAACTGGTCCATCATGCTCCTCAAAGCGGTCGATCAGCGTACCCATCCGGTAATCCCATAGCTGAATGGTCGAGGAATGGAGTGATACGAGAATCCATGGTCTGTCTGGCGGTCAGCGGAGGCCGGTGAGAGGGACGGTGATTCAATTCGCTGCGCTGACCTCTTTGGATGGAAGGCAATGCCCTTGGCTCTAGATGATTTCGACTCGAACTAGGAATGGTGAGTGGACTACAGGAGCTTGTGCGGAGTATGGGAGAAGCTTACCTTGGTCAACATGGATGGGGAGGACATAGTGGGATTGTAGGAGAAGCCGCAGCTTCAGGCACGTAGAAGTGCGCTCAACGTCCAAACCAAACTACAATGGCCTTCTCCGGGAGGCTGTATGTCGGTAAACGCGTATTATGAGTAGGCATACACAGGTATGGGTAGGTCTGGATTATTGGTGCGGCCGCTCTCTACCCACGCCTTGGTGTTTCGCCAAATGTTCAATGTGTCTGTTTGAGAAAGGCACTAGGGCCAACGCGGGACTAGCTCAGGGCAGAATAGCGAGGCCGGCTCTGCTCACCACCACGACATATCAAAAATAATTCCTAAAAGCACTCTCGAGAATTATTCAGCCCTCAGAATCGCCTCGAAGAGCGCCAAATGCGGTCCGAGGCTCAAATATGCACGTTGACGCCCAACTTGTTAAGAGGGCTTTCACCGGAAAAGAAAATTACGGCTGAGGTCATCGGTTTTCTCGGCTTCACACGTCAAGCTTGCCCCTCGAATCCATTACATCCATGCTCCCCCGCGCTTCCGTCACCAATGACCTCGTTGTGTTGCTGTTCGTAAAGGCGGCCAACATGCCAACGCGCAGCATTTTGACGGTAATATTGGGCGCTGCAGCCATTGGCCTGCTGCCATGCGATCAGGATGCATGGTGAGATTGCCCGGAGACTGCTAGCGACAGCCTCCCGCTAATTGCTGGCCGACACATATCATGAGGGCTATCGGAGTCAAGACAAGGAAGCACCTGTCGAAATTGACCCGCACACACCGCGGCCACCTCACTCTTAAAACCGCAGCTGAATATCTGGCGGCATCCCGCGCAATTCTCGAGGCAAGGGATCGTGAGCATTGCAGGCTTGTCTCCTCCGTCCATCTCCCTCTTTTTGCACCCTATTCGGCCACAATCCGTTTTGTCTACCCCCGGATTGACCAGCTCTCACTGGCTAATTACGTCTGATCTGACCTGCAATTCCTGCATTGCTGCCTATAGGACAAAGTATTTCAGGCCGTACGATAAGCCAAGAGCGTTGCAGGGACTGACTTGTAAAAAGACTCCACCTATCCGCCTTGCGAACGTCGCTCAGACATCGCCGTCAAATACGTCGAATACTCCAGAAAATGATATTGCTCACGAACACCACCCCTTACAAACCAAGATTAGAATTGCTGCGTCGGACATTCATACCTTGACTCTTAAATTCCACTTCAACGACCAATTTGCGACGCAAATTTAACCTATACATCCAAAATTTGTGGGAGATCGTTCAATATCTCCTTACCCGTTCCCCATTATGGAGACATCCAACATGCCGCCACCCTTCGCCTTCCCTCACGGCCACCCCTCATCGCCGCCTGCCACACCAGGCTCTCGCTCGCACTCACGATTTCCTTCGGTGGCGAGCCACACCTCCCCGATGTACAAACGGATGGGATTTTCCATACTTAAGCAGTCACCGCCGCTTGAATTCATTGAGCCTATAGGGCATGGTCCACAGTTTCACTTCACCCGACCCCAATCAGAAGACTATTCGTCGCATCCATCAAGTAACTCTGGACATGCATGTGCTGCCAGCCCTCGAGAGTCGGATGATGATGACGACGACGATGAAGAAGACAACTCCGACTCCTTTTCGGAGAGTGGAGAGTCTCATACCGAAGAAGAGAGGCCCGCCGCTCGAAGGGTTGAAGTGGCAGATTTTGAGCTAGAGGAAGTCGAGAGCGACCCAGAGTATGACAGCGAAACGGAGGTGGTCAGACCAGACCATTTTGAGGATGCGAGCAGCGAGAGAGCAACAGAAGAACGACTTGAAGCAGACACAGGAATCATAAGTAAATTCTCGAGCCTGCACTGCACGGGAGAGTTGAACGATGAAGAAGAGCAGAGGGCCAGTTACAGAAAGAAAAAGAAGCGCTGGAGCGCCGGGATTTTCAAACGCAGCCACAGTCAAAGTGTAGGCAGCGATACGGACATTGAAGATTCCGAAGCGTTAGATGCTCATGATGTCGGCTCAAGCGCCCGGCGACTACGGCGGAGAGTGAGGGGCCCCGGCGAGAATCAATCATCCCTGATCTTTGACGAGCTTCCAAACGCGAACATCGTTGAGGTAGAAGAACCAGATGACGTGGGCAGTAGGAAGGGGCCACCGTCGATTCCTTCAGATGACGGATTTACTCTTGACGCCCTGCCTTTCTGGGTCCTGGACGATCCGATGGATATGGATTGGGATTCCAGTCGCCCATCTTCAGCGACGTAAGCATTGTTGGCGAGATTAGATTGGCTTTCTTTATTTTCTACTGTTGCTGGAGCATCGCCGCATTTGTTTGAGGTTGAGTTGTCGACTGGGGTTTTTGTTACTTGGGAGTGTTTGCCTTTTTCTAAGCGCCCAGCGTTCAGGGCCCTGTTGCGTTGTTTTTGGAGGGATCGTGTTTCGGTGTTTTGTGCCGCATTTGCAGATTTAGCCATGTTTTCAAACGTTTCCAAACATCTTCTAAACATCTGCCTATTTATGGATCGCTTACGAGGCCAAGAGGGTGAGGGTATTTTGGCCAGCCGCTTACTCGGGTGCCTGGGCAACTGCGCAAAGTGCCGAAGCCGACGACGCAAAAAGGCGCGAAAATGCCCAAAAATCAAATCTTGGTGGTGGCACAGCTTGCAAGGCTGCCCTGCGCCCCAACCAAGCCGCCGGGCTCCCCGAACGCCAGGAAACAACGTCTCAACGTCGTCCGATCGATCCTGTTTCAACTTGCCCAAGGCGATTACTCACCACCATAAGCTTATTATTAGTCTTCTCACCATGTGGCCTCACAGCCATGATGCCAGCTCAACGGCTTCGACCCTATCCGGCCCAGCTTCGCCTGATGGCTATAAAAGATGGCCTCTCACCGCTGTACACTTCTCTTCCATCTCACAGCATCACATCAAATCAAAACAAAGACCGGTTTTCCTAATTTCCTTATTTCCTTTTTTCCTTTGTGGTCACTATTTCCTTGCTGTTTACGCACAATCTTTCAAATACCAGCAACAATAATGTCTTCCATAATCACTAAAGTACTCGTCGCCGCTCTCGCTTTTGGCGCTGCCCAAGCCCTCCCCAACCCTGTACAGCCCTCACAGTTAATTTCCAGCGTTGCTGTGGCATCGAGCGCCTCTACCGTAGCGCCTCCTGCTGCAACGCCTGTAGACAACACTGCCTTAATCATTGAGCTCGAGACAGCCCCTACGGCCATTAGACGGTTCCAGAAGCTCTTGACCGCGGCTGGGCAGAAGCTTCTCTCCGTTGCTGAGCTCCAGAAGATTGTCGTCTTCGATTTCAATGGCGCAACACCTAACCCAGGCGCTAAAGGTATGTCATACAAATCTGGTTCTTAACCTCTGCAAACCTGTACTAATAACGCTGTAGGAGGCGCAGTAAAGGCGGCTACCATTGAAAACTTCCCTATTCTTACCGATCTCGGCATCTCAACAACCTTGGGCTTCCTTGGCCCCTGCGGAATGAACTCGCCTCACATCCACCCTCGCGCTACTGAGTTTCTTACTGTCGTGGAAGGCGAGATAGACTTCGGCTACATCCTAGAGAATGGCCTCGTCCAAGCTCCCAACCCATCAGAAATCACTGGCCACCTGAACAAGTTCCAGGGCACTGTCTTCCCTATGGGTAGCATCCACTACCAAGTCAACCCCACCTGCTCTCCCTCCACCTTCGTTGCTACCCTTAACTCCGACGACCCGGGCACCAGCCAGGTCGCCCAGAACTTCTTCGGGCTGAACTCGGGTGTTGTCAACGCTACGCTCGGCTTCCCGCAGACGCTCAATGGTGAAGACTTGGAGACATTCCGCAAGATGATTCCCGCAAATATTGCTCTTGGCATTGAGTCATGCTTGGCGAAGTGCGGAATCCCTAAGAAATAATTGTAATTCGAAAGTATGGCTTATGATGGGGATGGGAGAGGTTCTTTTGGACAGCATAGCGATGGCGTTTTAATGGTTATGTCAATTGCATTGCACTGGTGTTTGGGTTTCCTTTTTTAATTATTTTCTTTTGATCCGTTCCGTCCTTTTTCCGCCCTTTGTGAGATCATATACACAGAAACTTTCCCGACTCTCGTTATAAGAATGTATCCTTCCTTCAAACCTTTGTGTTGTTTCTGCTTGCTCGCCGACGATTCTAATACTTTATTATTCGTCCAATTTTAAATCTAACGAAGTCTTATATTGCAGTCGTCGACCCATAGGTCCGAATGATTGTTTCCGCAATGGATACAAGAGGATGTTGCACCTTTCGAGAAAGACGTACTCATTCGCATATATGAAAACGGCGAGCCAGTATCTTCCGGAGCTGCACCAAGTATACGGCCAGTAATTAACCCTCCAAAAGTCGAATATCATCAATTGAACCTCCCACCTTGCGCCTACAATTTTGGGTATTCAAACGCCAAAGTTACAAACATTCAAAATCAACCTAGCAGAAAAAACTCCTCCTTCCACGGCCCATTATCTCAACAAGCTCACCTTTCATAGCTCTATAAGACATACGCATCTCCTACTAGCACATCAAAAACGCTTCTCCTACGTAGAACACAGGGTTTCACGCCACTATAGAGCAGCACAACTGTATCGCCCTTCTGCACCTGTGGCGGCCCAATGCCAATTCGCCCATCCCGCGTAGTAAAAAAAACATTCTGACCGGTCTCGAAGCACAAGTGCAGTACTAATGCCTTGACTGCCACACTCATCTTCCCGCTGCAGCAACGACTCAGATGTAGCTTTATAGCCGTCAAAAGTATCCATCCACCTGTGTGACCTCAAATCGGCCATTACCAGCGTCCGGAAGAGCGCTTCTCGCGCCCCCTTGCTTGTAAGCTGCTTGTGCACGGCCCTTGCCGGAAAGCTACAGAGGCAGCCAAGTCTGCGGTGGTGCAGAAACGCGCAATTTCGTCCTTGATGGTAAGGCGGACCTTGGGTGGGGTATTCGGCATCCCACCGCAAATGAGAGCGGAGGTATTAGTGACGTTAGATGTCTGCTGCACGGCATCGAAGGCGAAGTCCTTGACATGGAGGTGGTCGAGGTGATGCGCACGTGACTAGCAAGCCCTATCTCGCGGGTCCGTAGCAAGATTCTCCAACGAACACGCAAGCAAGGTAACGAGATCGTTAGTTCTCCTTCATTCCCTCACGGCTCCTTCAATGCCATGTCGCTGTCATCAGTTTCTCCTAGCCAAGAGATAACCGTCTTGCGGAGGCAAAGATCCGCTTCATCACTTGTACCTGGTGGCCTCTCTTATCCATATTGTCTTGGTCAATACAGGTCGCATCACACCACAGAGCCCTTTCTTCCGTCTTATATCGAAGATTACGAAGGGCGACCTCGAGATTAATAGTGATATTGTGCGTTTGCCCATTTAGATGTATCGGCGTTGTGATCTTAGGGTCGCCCCACATGTAAGAAAGTTCCTCGTGCTGTGGCTCCTCATCCAAGCTCACATACACTATGCTGCAAGCTATCATGTCGTACGTGGGTACTCGAGAATACTTTGCACATGTGAGTTGCAATCCAGAATCTATAACTTATTAGTGTGGGGATGGGTGGGTTTTAACCCTGGTTAAGGAATGCCCAAGAACTTCAATGTTGATCCAGATTACCCCAAAGTTAGATGTCTGGGCCTTTGGAGGTATACAAAAAGATTAATGTCCAAAGCCATCAACTAACTGTAGATGGCTACAATGCGTACCATCACTTCGCATTTGCCGGATAGCAATTATCCCTCGGACTGGTACAATTCGTCCTACCGTTATCGATAAAAATTGGCCAATAGGATTAATAGGATCAAGGCTCCGTGATGAAAAATATGAGGTCGTAGAATCTGCTGATTTCCATATACAATTGCTAATACACCCAATTTTTGGAGTTAAGTCGCTTAAGATAAGGTAAC
>Ga0307507_10007218_pt1 | contig 16345 bp, 16 predicted proteins | sample 7_EM_MG_FD_207223 | JGI IMG/M metagenome (GOLD analysis project Ga0307507, IMG submission 207223) | Populus trichocarpa ectomycorrhiza microbial communities from riparian zone in the Pacific Northwest, United States - 7_EM | ecosystem: Host-associated > Plants > Roots > Unclassified | place... | reverse complement strand
TTTTCGGCGCGCCAAACAGGGCCTTATAACCAGCATCGAAGGTGCCGGTTCTCCGGAATCAGTCAAGTAGAGTGTAAGCAATAGGATGTTATCAAGGGACTACATTATCAAAGAGGAAGCAGGTTTTTTTCTTTTCTTTTTTCCTGTCATTATTATTAGGCCTCCTACGAAAACTATTAGTCACGACCCGACACTATCTCGACCACATTCAGGAACGCGGAAATCGAACACACTAAATTTACATTACGTGAAGCACTCGGAAGCAGGGGGTGAAAAAATTATGGTACTCGAGTACTTGTAGAGGATTAGTGCCTGGGTCCAGACAAAACAAAGACTGCCCGACTGTTCCCGTCCGCTCCCGGCCCAGTAATATGTTTTATGTAAATCGTCAGCTACTGATTGGTTCCTCCGCCCTGCATCCGCCCCGTCAACCCCGTCAGGTCGTTTGTAAAACGGTCCGCTACCCCACCGCGTGCCACCAAAATTCTGAAGCTTTGGCTGTATGCAATAGTAGTCTGTTTTTCAAACGTCACGACATTACCGGTAGATCGAGCCCTGATGTCTTAGAGCACGGTATGGTGCCCATGTGTCTTTGGCAAGAGTGCTCCACAGGCCGAATAATATTCAGTAATTAATTCATTAAATATCTCCTGCGGCACCCTTAGCGAAGATGCGTGAATGTAGCATCACAAAATGCCATCAATCAAGTAAACTACGATCAGGTGGTTTCTCCGAGAATTTTCGGACGCATTGTTAGACAAGGCGCCCTCTGCATACGCCCGGTCCTATCACTGCGGTGAGGTGGGGTTGGGGAATACTGCAGATGAGGGTCCGTGGCACTTCTTTGGGAGGCAGGCGCGAGGAGTTCTACCCTTTCCTTGGTCATCTGCATAAGCTCCTCATTTGAATGATATCATTAGAAGGGTGGAGTGCCCTTTAAGAAGTTTTCCAAACTCCCAGTTAACTCTCGGCACCTGTGGGGAGGTCACTGGGGGCATTTAGGACTTAATTGCCGGTCGTGTGATTCACTTGGCCATATGGACAATTCATTCAAAGGTGCACTTAGAAAATGTGGAGGTAAGGCATGTGCACCCTATGGTATTGTGAGATCAGAGGAACAAGCATCCCGATCATTTCCCAAATACAGAACCCTGCGATTCTGATAGGGCCGCCCGAGCCTCATTCCTTCTTATTAGAAAAATCCAACCCGCTTTCCATCCGAACGACGCCATAGATTCTAGTGAACATTGTTAGTTCCAACCGAGCACCAGCACAGCACTAGTAGCCGTTTCTAAGAGAGAGAATAGACTTGCCCTGGTAAATCCCCTGTTGGCCCCGCTTCGGCTCTAAGTTCTTCTAGGTGGGCTCTTACGACCTTGACCATTTTCAGGTCTACACCCACTTCTTCCGCCAAGTTCACAGCATGGCTGGCATCCTTTTTTGCGAGATCCACGGAAAATAAGGGCTAGATAAGCATTTAGTACACGACATTTTGATATGCACCATAACCCCGATCAGATCGGGTTTATGCCTCTCACCTGGTCACGCATGTAATCACCACTTATCATCCGGGTGGAATAAGCAGCGAACGGCCCTGGAAGCATGGCCTCGAGGAATTTGTGCAGAGCCTCTGACCCAAGGCCTGTCTTTTCGGCAAAGACGTGGCCCTCTGCAAGGGTCTCTACCTGTACGCCAGTGCAGGGTAAATTGTCATCATTCAAGGGACGAGAGTAATGTGAAGAGAGCAGAATAAAACCCACCATCGAGAGAACAAACGTATTTCCAGTAACCTTTAGTAAAGTTGCCATTCCAGGCTCGCGGTCGCGCATCTCTATTGTTGCACGGCCAATTCTATGATTGCCTCGACTCGTCAACTCTGTTTCACTGCAGCAGCAGTTGATAAGGGGTAACTTAGAAGTTTCAACGCACATCCCATCGCAGTAAGGTGTAACACGGTCTACTGCAGCACTAGTGCCAGCGAGGACAACGACAAGCTTTCCCTTGTCTGCCATGGCGGGTGCACCGAATACTGTAGTATGCCTTTTCTGTCAGAAAAGATCACCACTACCACGAAAGTTTCAAAGTCGCAGACCTGGCGCAGCAACAAACTCCCCTCCTGCAGAACGGACTTTCTCTGATAACGCATTGGTTGTGGCAGGGAGAATGGTTGATGTCTCTACAAATAATTTGCCTTTCACACCATTAGGGCAGCCTAATGCTAGGTCGATAACCTCAGCAACCGATGCGTCACCGGCCAGTGAGGTGAATATGACATCCGATCGGGAGACAGCATCCTCTATGGAATCGGCGATACAAAGTTTGTCTGGACCTCCTAACGAAGCTTGCAGCTCCTTGCTACGTTGGACACTGCGGTTGAAGACTATCGGCGGGGCCTCAAGGCGTGCTTTGGCCACGATGTTTTTGACCATCCCCTGGAAATATCAGCGTGTCAGACCCCAAGTAGGCAACGAGATCAAAGGTCCTATTCGAGAAATAACACTAGGGGAGGGTCAACACTTGCCCTACCCATATTGCCAAGTCCTATCCATGACAGCTGGGGCATCGTGAAAATAACGAGGGATAGGATGACTGATGATTGAGATTTATTGATTTTCCCCCTGGTGGGTAAGTTTGTTCTCTGCTGGGATGCGTGACGGTATCAAGAGAATTGTTGGTCGCAGTTAAGGCGGGGTCAGCGTATCGAGGCGGAACATGATCCGAACATCCTTGTCTGATAGAAACGTGAAGGGATGATCTGGTTTGCGGCATCCCCTGTACTGTACTGTACCATACGGAGCAGAATCTTAAAGCACTTGTGGAGGTGAGTGATATCTTAGTCACGTGAATTAGATGAGCAAAAGCGGCGTTAAGTGGCTATTCTAGCTAGTTCGCTTTAGACTTGGTCAGAGTTTAGGTTGAAACTCGTGGTTATAAGATTAGCCTATCGAGCCAAATTGTCCCTCTGGGTTGTGGGTCACTATTTCGGTAGTTCTGAAGGTATGAAGCCTTGACATTACCAAAGAAACATTGCTTCTCACGACTTGCCTCGTAGCGACGGAGAAGGCATTGATTCAAGCGTAATATGTACAAAAAAAAAAAGGCCGGGTTCAGTAAAATTGAGCAGTATTCCAGGGGCCCTAAACAGGAATAAGATTTCAATAACGTTTGGTGTAATCAAATATTCTGACTAGAGAGTCAATGAGACACTCCAGGGTTTTATGACACCTACTGGTAACTTATAAGGGATATGAGGGAAGGTGTGGTATACAAAGGGCCAAATATTGTTCGCCGATAATATATCCTTTCTGGAAACTCATACAATCAGAATAGAACTCTGTGATTATGCCAATTAGAGCGACTCTGAACTTCATAAAATGTTGAATTATGATGTTCATTAAATTTTAAGCTTATTATATATTGTATTGTAATAGCAAGCCTCTACCTTTCCTCCTACCCCTTGCTTTTCTTCCTTTTCTTCCTTACTTTTTTACCAATTTATTGCTTCCATTTTTCATCACCCTACTTCTTATTTTCATTTACCCCTCTTACTCTTCCACTAATTTCTGTGCCCCTAACATGTGCTATTCCAAAATCACCGATTCTATTTCATCTTCCAGTTTCATGCTAGCCTTATATAATCTGAACACGATCTGCAGGTTCAAAATCATAGGTAATCACTCAGTGCAACCAGGCGGCAGAACTGAAGCCAGACACAAGATGGCAATTCCCATACAAAATGTAAGGCTAGCGGAGGGCTGAAGTCTAGTGCTATTTTTCGTTGTTTTGCTGCCACCCTTGGCCCAAAGGGGAGAATTCTGGCTGTCTTAGCGCAATGCCAAATTCCCATACCGGCACCGGTTTGGTTTGACCTAGGGTACTCTCACAGGGTAGTTTTAGCAGTCGGGAGAGTGTTTGCCCGCTACAAGCGGGGCCGATAGATCTACCCGTCACGTGCCTTATCTGGACAAATTTCAACAAGAAGGTTCACACCAAATTTTTCTTATCAGACTCACGTGACGGATACATCCATCGGCCGCGCTTGTAAACACCCTGCGCTGTATCCCCTCGGCCGCTGAGACATTCAGCCCTGTTTAAAATGTAGAAAACTAAGCTAGTTGAGGAACTAGAGGCGAGAGAGTCTGCATAGATTTCCTCCCGTTCTGGTTGTGCTCAGCCCTACAGATTTCGCGGTATTCTGAACACTACGCTATCCTGGAGCTACGAAGTATGGTCTATCACGCTTACTACAATAAGTTAGTTTTCTACATTTTAAACAAGGTTGAATGTCTCAGCGGCCCAGAGGATATAGCTTGGCATGCAGAGTTTTCTGCGTTGAACCTGAAAAAGGCAAGTTTCTGGTCCTCATAGAAAGTTAATCTGCTGAGCCGGATCTTTTCAGAACTGTCAGAGAAACTAAGCCTGAAAGGGAAAGACGGTGTCTGGAATAGGGAGGGGGTGAGGGGGAACGGAAGGGGAGAAAGGGTAGCAGCTGGAGGATTCTGATATATAAGTGCTGGTATGATATTCTTCATCGGAGGAACGCCGGAAACTGGCGGGTTTGGCAAGGAAGGCAAGCGAATTGGCCAAGGTACCGTACGGCAGGGTAATCAGAAAACCATACTCGTACAGTACAGTACCAGCTCTAATCCCTATTCGTCGCCCCCCCGGTTCTTCGAAGTTAGCCCACATGATGCCGAGACGCTGACAGTGAGCTTTACCGCAGCCCCCGGTTCGGAGGAAGCCACCGCTCGTCCCTTCTCTCTTTTTTTTCCTATGAAATTGAGCCAAGACCCACGATGCAATGTGGATCATCGGCGACATCACTGCTCTCCTGTATTGTCACTTATGTAGGGAGAAGCACAATAACGGAGGATGGTCCGAAAGAGCAAATCGCCACAGCCAAGCAGACAAGAGTCCACATGCGACACTTTGTACCGTACTTGAGTACAATACAACCACAGGGTGCTTCCACCATGAGAAGGCGAGAGTGCTAGAGCGTGCGTACGATAGATGGGGGTAGGGTATGTCGGGGGCGGGTGGGTTACCAGCAGCCATGTCACCGATTCAATATCATTCGGTATTCCGAACTAAAGCCCACTAAAGATTATTGCACAAGCGCATCATTATACGAATAAGGAAGCTGGAAGAGCGCACGAGGTCTCGGCAGCCGGTCATAGTGCATCTCTGAAGCTTGGATTCTGGAATTTGCTCGCTGTTAAGATTCTTGTGGAGGCAAAGATCTTCGGGGATTCCTCTTGGCTGTTGAACACGGCAGCTGGAAATATGTAAAAGTTGATAGATATTAGTGTGCTGTTGGGAAACCGGCTTGAGAAACTGTATCGCCCTGTAGTGCGTCTTATGTATCCTGCGCCGAAAGGCACCATCAAAGTCCGTTTACATGCAGAACACTGGACAATTTGTGGGGGAATGAACGCAACTTCAATGAAGTAAGGGGCGCCAATGACCATTCTGCAGCACCGTCCTTGTGAGATCCAATTATTTCCGTGAATGAAGCCAAGGTTCCGATGGATTCATCAGGCCAAGGAGGAACTTGCAGCAATGCGATCATAACCTACAGCGCTGTGCAAGGGAGACCCAGTTCTGTCCAATGGGTAGTGAGATCTTGGTGTACCGGTACTCCACTACCTGGCAAAACTCCATCATCTGCCATGGGATCCTCCGACCCTATCGGGACCATGCTCGGGTAGGAAAGATTGTGAAAAAAAAAGATCAGCAAGATCCTTGGGGCAATGGGTAGTCTGTAAAAATGGGTGGATGCCAAACACAATATCTGACCAATGACCAAACATCCCCGGCCAATAGTTAAAAATTAGCCTCAGTACAAATTGAGTTTGTAGATATTACTTAAAACTCTCAGATGCTCCTCAGAATCTCTAAAATTCACGTTCTAGTGAAGAGTGGACCCCAATGCAGCTGTGTTTTCTTTCCACCAAGTTTATCTATTGGTCAACATAAACCTCTACTTTGCTACCACTAGTTTTCTGATTTTTTCTTCTTGGAGTGCAACGAAGGCTAAGAAGTTTGTTGCATTGTCGGAAAAGGAACAATCAGACACCCCCGGTCCCGGGAGGGGTCATGCTGTATGATACAAGCATTCCCTCCTTTAGCAATCACCTTACAAAATGTCTAATCCAACAAACGGAAATTCACTCAGTCTCGGGAAGGCCTGTACAGAGGTACAGCCCATAAGTATTGTATATTTTACTAGCAGGGGGTGTTTGTGCTAGCAAGGGCGACGGGGTGAATTAGATAGCTACCATACCCCATTCGGTCTGCTTGTGCCCAATTCGTTACTCTTACCCAACGCTAGCCGAACACCCCTGCTCCTAAAATATGCAATACTTATGGGCTGTACCTCCCCAATTGTCAAATATAGCCAAGGTTTTGGTGATGGTAGGTGACCCTGTTCATTTGAGAGTTACGCGCGAGGAATAATTTTCTGGATACCGCCCCCTCACTGCAAGCCCCGACTTTCACTTCTTTCAACCCCCACGCCTGGAAAATTTCTTTTTTCGCATCACTTGCTTCGCATCTTGGCCTGGATTCGGATTCTTTAAGTAAGACATCGAACCCCTTCCTCATAACTGAGCAGTCTCCATGCTTGTCTGGCTGGCCATTTTTTTTAATATAAGACAGCAGACTCCCCCAATCCTCCCGACAAATTTACCTACCTTTCCTCTACTGCTAACAGTTTTCTATAAGAAATAATCCTCGATTCATATTTACACCTAGCCAAATAGAGTACAAGCATCTATCTTACGATTTCTTCCCCTACGTTCCATCAAGATTTGTGCATGCAAAATGATGGCGAAGATATTCACCCCCGAAGTCGTGAAGGACCCATGCACAATGCGCTGTCCAATGACCCCTACCTCCTTTCCGGAGACGAAGTTGTCCAACAAATGTCTACTGACCCAGAGAATGGGCTTTCTGATGCGGAAGCTGGGGCCAGAATGACCAAATTCGGGCTCAATGAGCTCGATACTGGTCCAAGTGTGAGTATGGTTCGGATTTTACTCCGACAGTTGTTCAATGCTATGGGTTTGGTGTGTTCCCCATGACATGAACTTTTAACCATGATTGCTATGCAAAGGGAGAGCACTACTTATTCGTTTGGCAATAGGTTCTCATAATGGCCATGGTTGTCTCCTTCGCCATTCGATCTTGGATTGAGGCTGTAGTTATTACTGCTGTTGTGATCGTCAATATCATTGTTGGCTTTTTGCAAGAATATAGTGCGGAGAAGACTATGGATTCGCTAAGGTCCCTGTCTTCGCCTACCGCATCCGTTATTCGCTCAGGTCAATCGAAGATAATTCGCTCGGTCGACATTGTACCTGGTGATATTATCGAAGTGAAAATAGGAGATACGATCCCGGCAGACGTTAGGTTAATAGAAGCAATGAATATGTCCCACCATCTCCCATTGGATCAAAGTTTCTCGACTAATTTTTTTTTTGCACACTTTGAGACAGATGAAGCACTTTTGACTGGGGAGTCATTACCAGTTGCTAAAGATTCCAATGCTACTTTCAACGAGGGGGCGGGTATCGGTGTTGGTGATCGTCTCAATATGGCCTACTCGAGTTCTACAGTTTCGAAGGGCCGTGCGAAAGCGGTAGTTGTAGCAACGGGTATGCAAACTGAGATTGGAAAAATTGCTCAATCGCTGCGTGGAGATAGATCAAGGGTTCGAAAAGTGCGCCGTGATGAGGAGGGAAATGCCGGGCCCCACCGGTACCTGCAAGCCGGAGCCCTGACAGTTAAGGACCACGTCGGAAAATTTCTGGGTGTTTCCGTTGGAACTCCCCTACAAAGAAAGCTTAGTTGGTTGGCCATATTCTTGTTTCTTATCGCCGTCGTTTTCGCCATTATCTGCTTGGCAGCAAACGGTTTCAGCAGTCGTCAGGAGGTCATTCTCTATGCTGTTGGGTGAGTGACGCCTTTTCAAATATTAAACATGTTTGTGGTTTTAGGCTGGGCTGATTTCCTGCAGCACTGGGCTTTCGATGATCCCGGCCAGTCTGGTGGTGGTACTTACTATTACCATGGCTGTTGGAACAAAGATCATGGTTGGCCGTAATGTTATCGTACGAAAGCTTGATTCTTTGGAAGCCTTAGGGGCTGTGACCAATATCTGTTCCGATAAGACTGGCACATTGACCCAAGGAAAGATGGTAGTCAAAAAGGCATGGGTTGTAGCAGAAGGTACGGAATCATTTCGTTGTGTCCATACTTACCTTGGCTATTAACGCATTTAAGGTACTTATTCTGTTGGTGACTCAAACAATCCACTTGACCCAACATCCGCGGAGATTTCTTTTGAAGTCAACCCCCCATTCGATGATACTCAATCCAACGTGCCAACGACTCAGGCACAGAGGCGGGCTGAGTCTCCATGGCTTCCAGCTTCCGAGTTTACCGGCAAGGAATTTTTCACCCAGTACTTGAACATTGCTACGTTTTGCAATCTTGCATTCGTGCACCGCAATCACGAAACCGAACAGTGGGATGCTCGGGGAGACCCGACGGAAATTGCTATCCAGGTTTTCGCCAGTCGATTTGATTGGGGACGTCGGAGATTCACTTCTGGAGACAATCCTCCCTGGGCTCAGCTCGCTGAGTATCCCTTCGATTCCAATATCAAACGTATGACAGTCATTTACAGGAACTTTCGCTCCGGTGGAGAAAAAGGCTGCACAGAATGGGCTTTCATGAAGGGTGCCGTAGAAAAGGTTCTGGAAGCGTGTACGACAATCCAATATGCAGACGAGGCTGTCCCTATGAATGAAGAGCAAGAAGGAAAAGTTCTGAAGAACATGGAAGTGTTGGCTTCTCAAGGGCTTCGTGTTCTGGCCCTTGCAAAAAGGTCTTGGGATCCCCGAGCCGAGGATTGGGGCCGTATACCACGTGAAGATGTGGAGAGGGATATGACCTTCTTTGGCCTCATTGGGCTCTATGACCCTCCTCGAGTAGAAACAGCGGGCGCCGTCAAGGCTTGTCATCGAGCTGGAATAACCGTCCACATGTTAACAGGTGACCATAAGCAGACCGCCAGGGCTATTGCTATTGACGTTGGAATACTTCCACCAAGAACCAATCAGTTATCACCAGATGTTATATCCTCAATGATAATGACTGCAGCCCAGTTTGACCATCTCACGGACGATGCTATCGATGACCTACCTGTTCTACCGTTGGTTATCGCTCGGTGCACTCCTCAGACTAAAGTACGCATGGTGGAGGCTCTACATCGGAGGAAGAAATTTGTTGCGATGACCGGTGATGGTGTTAACGATTCTCCTGCACTCAAACGTGCCGATGTCGGCATTGGTATGGGTATGGCCGGTAGCGACGTTGCTAAGGCTGCCTCGGATATTGTCCTCACGGATGATAATTTTGCGTCTATCCTCAACGCTATCGAAGAGGGAAGGAGAATGTTCGACAACATTAAAAAGGTAATTCATTTGATAGCTCTATATGCCCCGGATATCTACTAACTTGGATACAGTTTGTCTTACACCTATTGGCTGAAAATATTGCACAAGCATGCACCCTTCTTATTGGTCTGGTTTTCAAGGACAGTACAGGGCTCTCGGTTTTCCCACTCGCACCCGTTGAGATCCTATGGATTATCATGATCACCAGCAGCTTCCCTGATATGGGGCTTGGCTGGGAGCCGGCGTCTGACGATGTCATGACTAGGCCACCTCACGATGCAAGTTGATCTCGTCTATCCATAATGTGGGACTCGGCTGACTTTACCATAGCTCAAAGTTGGTATCTTTACGAAGGAGCTTCTTGTGGACCTAGCGGTTTACGGATTCTGGATGGCTGCCCTTTGTCTCTCCTCATTCGCGTTGGTCGTCTTCGTCTTTGGTGATGGTAACCTAGGACACAACTGCAACCATAGCATCCACGATGGATGTGAGCTCGTTTTTAGAGGGCGAAGCACCACCTTTACCTGCCTCACTTGGTTTGCCTTATTCTTGGCTTGGGAGATGGTACACATGCGCCGCAGTTTTTTCAGATTGGAGTCAAACCCCCCGCATATCTGGACAATGTGGGCCCGCCATGCCTGGCGAAACCCCTTCTTGTTCTGGAGTATCATGGCAGGGTTCATCACGGTGTTCCCAATCATTTACATCCCCGGTCTCAACACGGTCGTATTCAAGCATGCCCCGATCTCTTGGGAATGGGGTATTGTGATTATCGAGGCTTCCTTGTTCTTCCTTGGGATAGAGTTCTGGAAATTTTGCAAGCGGGTATACTTTAGGCGACATGGCGATAAGGTTAAGAACCCAGAGACGGAGCTGGGCGCTACTACCTTTTCGAGGTATGCATCTACTGCTGGATCGGGCGTAGCCGATGCTTGTGCAGACGTGGAGGCCCAGAAATGAGGATTCCTCGTGTTGAAGTTTATTACTCTCCACTCCTGTTCTTCAGTTCTCAGTTCTTACTTGTCGTGCTCCTCATGCTTATTTTGTCTCCAAAATTTTCTCTGTCCGTTTGATCTGCTGTCTTCGGAAAAATAGTGAACTCCAGTCTCTCCTTTTGTGCACCATTTTGTCTCTTAAATCTTAAAAAATTCAATGATTTACGGCCAGTCCACATATCCGCACCTTAGCGTGAACAGAAAGAGGAAGAAGAGGGTCAAATTTGTGCCTCGAAATAATCGCAGCAGCTTACCTTCATCTCCGCAGAAAAAAAAGGTAAGAAGGATCGAACCCCATCCATTTATAGCACTGTGTTTTTCCAATCATGATGGCCAAGATCGGGTGGGAGGAGTTTATGCAACTAAATGAGCCCAGCCACACGGTACCTCTGAACTGGGGATTTCTGAGAAGGCTATCCAACATATGCTTCGATTCCGAGAACCAGGGGAATGTTTGCGGGTTATCTATAAGGGGGTTGGGGATGGGATTGTTTATTGGCGCTGGCGGAGGGACATGGGAGGTTTAAGGGAGATGTGGATCGATAGTTGCCGTTGGGTGGACTTCCTTTGCTCATTTGTGATTGATTGTTGTTCGGTGGGTTGCTTTTGTCTGGTTTAGATTTGGGGAAGAAGTTTATGTGTCTGGTGGGTTGTAGACGAGGGATTGTGGTTTGACGAGTGGGAGATGGTGGTTGCTGGTATTCCCGAAATGAAACAGTTGTCGTACTGCTAATTAGGAGGAAAGAAAAAAGAAAAAGGTGAAAGAGGAAAAGGGAGAAAATCGGATGCTCCCTAATTCGGTGGCAGCAATCCCCTCATATAACGGTAATGATTAAGTTGTAACTTGTAGATCTTAGTAAGCAAATTACCATGCCTGTAGTAAATCTTGAGCACAGATTCTCACTTACCGACGCTTGAATTAATCAGTCACATGGTCTCACCGGAATATTGTAGGGCTCTAGCTTTTTGTTTTTGCCTCCCGTTTTCCACGCCATTACCAGAGTTTAAAAAGGAGAGCCGAGTGTGGGGTGGAGGTAAAAGAGTCTGAGGGGCCCTGAAGCGAGCTGTGATGAGCGTATAGGAATCGTGATCGGGGAATATAAATCTAGTACAGGTTGACAGACAGGATGGTGTAAATGGAGAGAAATAATTCAGAAAGAGTCAGGCAAGTCTATAATACCTAACATGTCCTGTCGCTTTGTGCCACACTGGGCCACAAAATGTTAATCACTTACATGCACCTCCGAGCACAGTTAGTTCTATTACAGAAGGACCCGGAGCAGCTTGTTTTCCCCTTGGCCTGTGAAGTTAGTTTCTGACACTCATAACTCAGAGGTCTGTACCTTAAACAGAAAATTTTTATAATTCAACAAAAAAAGGAACTTAGTGGTGCAACTGTGCTAGACTTACTACCCTTCTACTCGGGTATGGACATTGGTGATTAGCCAGCCAAGGGTTAGAAAAATCTCTGCAGACACAAGAATGGAAAAAAGGGTAGTCTTATACTTGCTCTAAGCAAGAAGAGGCCCCTGCAAACAAAGAAGAAAATATTGTTGATGGAGGGGTATGGGGAAATGGAAAAACAGGGGAAAACAGAAGCTGTAATTGGTTTATGAAAATGTTGGTAAAAGCTTGAAACAATGAAAATACTCGCCAGGGTCACGGATACTCATCTTCTCTTCTATTACAATTGCAACTGCGAGAACCTTAGATATACATCTGGTTTCTCAAGGTTCTGAGTCCATTGGAACTCTTCTTCCTCTATCTAGAAGCTTTCCACTTTGCTTACTCAAGATACCTGCCACAAATAGTGACTAAGCAAGGCAGATTTTACACTATGATGTCGATTGACTCATAGATCTCACATGACTCACGGTAGCGAGGTCATAGTTCAGTTATTATGATTTTAGTTATTTGATGACTCGTACATGCAAGATCTTAATATATACTAGATGCTTTTATCTCGAAGTACGATCAAATAAACTGATAAATCGCTGATCATCAGATCGGGGTATACCAATCCACAAATGTGACTGCCCCTACATGATGCTTATACACACTGTGCAATCTTTCTCTCTGAAAAGAATTTAATCCCCACCTCTCATCTCCTTATTATATCTTCCTTTACTATCACATTCTCTTTCTGTGTTCATCACACAATCGCTTCTTTTTTACCTAACCTATTTTTATCTCCTTTACCACTTAAAACCATAAGTATCAATATCACCACTTACAATCCCCCCTATTCTTTGACTCTCTTTGCTATACTTTTACCACCTTTTATTCTTTATAGCTATCAACCCTTTCCTCTTCTTCATTCCCTTAAACTCTGGTATTAAATCAGACAATCCTTTGATATATATAGTATACTAATTTGTGTAATACTTAATCCTTCAAGTTGAAGTGAATCCCATACAGCTTGCTGTTAATTTGTAAATATCTCCTTGTTCATAGTAAGATTCTTGGCTCTTTTGCCATCAACTGAGTACTTCAAATAATTTATTTATTTACATATCAATGAAAAATTATACAATGACAGAGTGTGAAATTGGACAATTTAGATATAGTAGTACAAGTCAAGGAAACAATTTCATTCATGCAATTGACATAGTGGTAGATTACAATAGTTACATTTCCACTCAGAATTTAGAAAATCATGATTCTAATACTGCCCTTCAGGCTCTGTCCTGTCTTTTGCTTCAAGTAACAAAGGTTTAAATCCTTCTAAAACTTAAGCAATACTAGTAGGTAGGCTTAAAGTTTTTCATGCCTCTCTGTAAGTTCAGTGTTGACATGTTAGCAAAGTCTATTATTGGTATGATAATTGATTTAGCTATTTGAAATCCTAAATTTGCGTAGCAAATCACTTCTGCTGGCTAAAAGAAATTTCCGAGTGATCCAGAGCCAGAGACAAAAGTCTGTATGAGAAACAGTATTCCGAATTATGGTTGTTACTTCTCCATATCAGGTGGGATTAATTAAAACTATTTTGTTCTTAGAAAAAGAGACATACTACTTGTCCCTTCTAGGAAGGATGGGATATATTTTATTCTAACCAAATATATATATTTATAGACCTCATAATACCTTTCTAACCAGTTAACAATTATCTAAACTTTGTCATAAACAATACGCCCTCAAGGTCTTGAGTGAGGGCTGCTAGTAATATGATGTATTAGTTAGGACAGGACTATGTGTATGAGTCATCGAGTTTTGCACTTGTGATCCACTTGGGATACTTGACAAGTTTAGGGGGTTAGGGTTGTTGCAGAAAGAACACTTATGAAAGGAGCCCGGGACGAGCCGAGGAGACAGGCTCTTTATGCACTCATCTAAGTACTTTTTCTATTTATTAGTTTACAAACAGAATCTATTATTCACTATATACACAGTTCTAAGAACTTCCTTAAAGAAGGTCCAAGTATTGAGTCAAGAGCTCCCGCGCTACGCTTACCTAACAAGAATACTTTGTCCTCAGGTAAGGTTGAAGAGATAGTAGAAGGGTTACCTGCTGCAAGTATTACCCGAAGAGTCAGGGATCGTAATATCCAGTTGCATCAACCAAGCAGCATCTAACAGAGAGGACAAAACGGCAGAACCACATGACATCAAAGGAGATATTAACCTTACAGATACTGATATTAACATATCTGAGTTTGGAGAAGCTCACAACTAAACAGAAGAACCATCAAGGGCACTGAGCCCAGACACATCAAAACCACTCTCACCAACTGAGACAGAAGATACTACATCTCCAGTTTCTATAAGAAGGAATATTATGAATACTCAGGGCGGATCAAGCAACCCAGCTCCAACCAATCCAGTACCTGAGCAACCAACAACCGTTAAAGTAGGAGCAAACTCCAGGAAACCCAAATGCAAGGAACCAGATATAATCAGGAGAGAGAGAGTCAAGATAACGGGATGGTTGGCACAAATGAAGGTTTATTTCAAGCTAATAGAATGGGCTGACGGCCATGATGCCGAAAAAAATAGTATACACCACCAGCCTCCTGAGAAAAGATGTAGAGACATGGATCACTCCATATATTGAAGACCTAGAACACCCTAGTAGGGAAACACAGCTGCAATTCGTAGAAGAACTTAAGAGTCAGTTTGACATTATTAATAGAAAAGAAGAAGGCCGGCACAGGCTTCAGAATATTATACAAGGCAAGCGAATAATGACACAATACTGGAATGAATTCAGACTAGTCTTTAGCGAGGCAGAATTAAACAAGGCTACTGAAGGCGAATGGTCACTAGCCAGAATGATGACCATCCTTCAAAATGCATGGGGGACATATAGCAACATCTCTGAGAATGTGGACACCCTGGCCAGATGGTCAATGGAAAAGGAAACCAAATTAATGATAATCAAACACATACAACATGGACAGGCAGTAGACCATAAGGCGACTACCACACCTTGAAAACAGAATGGGAGCTGCTGGCCAACGCTGGCAACTCCAGAGAGAGGAGACAACATGGAACTAGAGACAACATCGACAAAAACATACCTTACCTCAGGTACACCGCTGTTGCGTCAGGATACCAGGTACAGTAACTTTGCTTCCTTAACGTTAGGTGCACCCAGAGCTGGGTTGCCGCCTTCGCTTGCGCCAGGTGAGTCAGGAGGTACACTTGCCATACAGCCTTACCCCAGATGCTACTAGCTACACAGCCTTACACTCCATGGTTCCTGACGGAGCTCACAACACCATCAGGTCTCCAGATGCACCACTCTTTCACTCCACATTCAGGGTACCTCTTGAATATTACTCCTATCTCTTTGCAGCCATCTCTCATACCTGGAAAGGGGGTACCCTTGGCAAAAATGATTGGGGCAGTATGGGCGCCAAGTGAGAAAGTCACGGTACTCTTAATCTTAATATGGGGCTAATCACACCGGCCTGCCAATGAGCGACAGAGAGTACTATTTGCAGAACTTGATCTCTCCGAGAGCGAAAATGCCAGCTCACTCCAGTCTGAAAGCGAGTGATAGCTATGACAGTCTCTACTACTAGGAGTTGTTGTGGTTTCTTGGCACTTAGCCTTTGGCGTGACGCGACCTGACGCGACCTGACTCCGGATTTTCCCCTCACCTCTCAATCTCCTCACCACTAGGCCCACCCTGAAGGCTCCACCAAAACCTCAAGAGTGATTCTGAATCCACCATCAGCATCAGGCAGGGCTCGATGCCAGCTACCCCCTGGTATAGGATCCATCCCTACCTGACTATTATTCATGGAGTTATAGGTATATAGGCTGGCGGAATTTTACTCGATAGCAGATCACTCCACAACCGCTGGACAGATTCAGATTCTGTTTGCTGGAGGTTGTTGGGCTCGACGCCAGCTACGCAACGGTATAAAGGACGGCTCTGTGGCATCAAAACTCAGGATTTCGCTGACATCTCTGGAGGGGGTCTTAGGTAGCATGCTGGCGGAATTTTACTCGATGGCAGATTACTCCACAACCGCGAGGCGGATTCAGATTCGGTTTGTGGGGAGGTTGTTGGGCTTGACGCCAGCTACGCAACGGTATAAGGGACGTCCTTGTGGCATCAAAACTCAGGATTTCGCTGACATCTCTGGAGAGGGTCTTAGGTAGCATGCTGGCGGAATTTACTCGATTGCAGATTACTCCACAACCACTTGACGGATCCCGGATTCGTTTGCGGGAGGTTGTTGGGCTCGACGCCAGCTACGCAACGGTATAAAGTACGTCCCTGTCCCATGAAAACCCATGAAGTCACTGTCTTTTGTGGAGATACTATGCTGGCGGAATTTTACTCGATTGCAGATTCCTCCACAACCGCTGGACGGATTTCAATTCTGTTTGCGGGAGGTTGTTGGGCATGACGCCAGCTACACGCCGGTATAAGGC
>Ga0307507_10007217_pt1 | contig 16347 bp, 8 predicted proteins | sample 7_EM_MG_FD_207223 | JGI IMG/M metagenome (GOLD analysis project Ga0307507, IMG submission 207223) | Populus trichocarpa ectomycorrhiza microbial communities from riparian zone in the Pacific Northwest, United States - 7_EM | ecosystem: Host-associated > Plants > Roots > Unclassified | place... | reverse complement strand
GACAATGTTTGAGTTATAACTTGATGACTATTAAAGTGAAATATGTTCTAGTCGATAACTTGGAATCTCGTAATATAGGAGAGACTCTGCCAAATTTTAGTAGATTTTCTTTATTGAAAATGTAAATTCTTGAATACAAAAAACAAATTCACCTAATAAATAAAATAGTTACAAGGGAATTATATGGAAATTGCATAAAAATGTTGCGGTTGTTATAGTTGCTTCTTTTATAGCTTATTTTATCCTCTCTACCATTATAACTACATCAGTGAAATGTTAAGTTGAACCAACAACCAGATATTCAAAGTATGGTGTTCTAAATGTATTTGAGAAAAGTGAAATCATTTTATTTCAAATCAATGAGGGGTTAATTTAGGCTATCATATCTTGCCATCTTTAGGTATATTCTCAGAAGGTTTCTTTGGGACCTTTCTTTATATTCTACCAACTTGAATGGTCTGGTGCTACATCCATATTAAATTTGTATTGTCTGATAAAAGCATCCACCAAGTCTCTCCATTTCCTAATCTTGGTGTTGTCAAACCTTATGTACCAATTCAACATAATGCCATTTAAACTCTTATGATAGAAATGAATCAAGAATTTCTCATCATCTACTACTTCAACCATTTTATTGTAATAGACTCGAAGATGAGTCATTGGATATTGTGTACCATTATACTTATTGTACCCAACATCATGGTGACTCGTCCTCTTTCCTAAAAGGGAAAGGTTTTTTTATGTTAAGAAAAGGAAAAAATCTTATGTTAAAAAGAAGTCACCACCTAACATTATGGTTACTAGAAACCCTAACTAGTCTTAAGAGTTCTAATGTAAAGGATTAATTATGTTAAAGAGAAGATATTATCACCCTAAAGGATCCTACCTAAGATAAGCTACATTACTACTTGTTTTCTTTTCTTATTGGTTAGTTGTGACTAATTTACCAATGGTCAATCTACTTGGGTGAGAATAGGTCTACTATAATGAGTTAAACTCTAGGTGGATAAGTGGGTCTAAGCCTATCTATTCTAAAGTCCAGGTCATTGTTATCACTCCCAGTTGCTTGGTGAATTGATGTCTAGAACCATCTATTCTTGATCATAACTTGTGACTATTAATAGTCTATCAAGCCATGTAAATGAATAGTTGAGTGAGCCTTTATTAGGGATTGAACCCAGACCAAGTCATAGAAAGAGTTGTTATTAAACATTTTGTTTATGCAACAGCGACCCATTGATAACGACTTGTTTAGATTCATTTATCCTATAGTACCGAGGTTCACTCATATTTTTTGTTGAGTGAGGTTTTTGTGCCTTAGCCCCAAATATTCAAGAAGTAACCATTATGGGTTAATATATTTAAAGGTAGGATGTAGTGATATGGATGCTTTAAACTTACCAAGGAAAATTAAAACTCTTAATTGACAGTTAGAAGTCATTGATGGATATTAGATTTAAAGACTTGAAATTTTGAAATGGACAAATGTTTTGAAAACAAGAGAGATTAAGGTGTTACTCCTCATTAACATTTAAGTTAATAGCCCTTTATAAGTCTATTTATCCCAAATAGTATGAGTGAATAAAAAACATTTTTTTTTATGTGGTTTTAAAAAAAGGGAAAATTTTTAAAAAGGGTTTTAGAATGTTGGCCTATAAAGGCCTTTTTAATGTAGGACAAACCTTTTGTGGGATTTATAAACAAGTTATAAAATCCAATGCAAATATATGCATGAGTATGAACATTATTCTTTTATATAAAAGGCAACTCATGCATAAATCACATAAATGAATGACAAAGAACATCAAATGTGAGCAAGATGCAAACTTTAAAAGATTTAACCTAGACGTTTAAAAACCAAAAATAATTGAAAACACATTGAATATATTTGGAATACACATTCATCCATAAAACACATGTCAAAAAACATGCAAAAAAATTCAAGTGTTCACGTACAAACGTAATCAATCTTAAAATTTGTTCAAACCCAAAACTTTCATCACAAATACACATCAAAATCAACCAAAAACCTAAATAGTCATTTTTAAAATGTTTAATCTTCAAAATAGACCTTGTAGAGTGGATGAGATAGACTAAAAGAGGCTAAAACAATAGATGAAAGTGGTAAAATAGTTCTGGAACGGGTTATGTTTCATTGTTCTAAATAATATTGAAAAGGGTGAGGAAAGTTGTTATATTTGTAGACTGCACTACTTCATCTTTCTCTTGGTGGTGGAGGTGTCAATCATCACCATTCAAGTGAGGAGATTAGTGGCCAAAACATTTCTACCTTTTTTGTTTCTTATATTGTTTTTTTCTAGACAACCTGGTTTACAACGCATCGTTGAATTCATTAGAGGGGATAAGTGGAGAGTGGTTATATTTTTATGTTGCACCACTTCCTCTTATTCCTCATAGTGGTAGAGGTGTCAATCACCACTAATCAACGAGAAAGATCTAGCACTTGAAAGTTTTGGCTAGCTATTGTTTTTTTCTCTTTGCAACTTCTCTTCTTTCTTTATTTTGGTGTTTTTTGATGAGAGGAGGCTATGGAAGTTCATCACACATCAACAAGAAATGAGAAAGAGGTTATGGTTGTTGTTGTGGTGGCCAGAATAGTAGTGGTTGGCCAGAATAGTAGTGAGGTTGAGATGAAGCTAGGGTTCTTGGTTTTGTTTTGGGTTTTTTAGGAGGGCAAGATGTTAGGGTTTTCTCTCTCAAATTTCAGCTTTTTTCTCTCTTTCTTTTTCTCTTTTTATCTCTTTCTATGGTGGCTAGGGTTTTTCTTTATAGAAGACATGATGTTAGAGTTTTTTATATGGTAGCTCCCCTATTTAACTTCACTATTCACTCTTATTTATAGCCCTCTGCACAACAACATTCTTATTTTTTTTATCCTTTATTCTAAGTTTATCCTAAGAATATTCCTAGCTCCCTTCATTCCTCTTGTTTTTCATTTTAGCCCCTTCTCTATTTTGCTCTCTATTTTGATCATCCAATTTCTTTTTTTTTTTTATATTTTGGTTTTAAAAAAAAATCAACGTCAATGTCAATTCGATAAGAATAGTAATTCAGAATTATGAAATAAATGTGTTAATAGCTAAAATACATCAAAAGCATATTTTTGGATTTTTATTTCTTGGAAAGACATTGAAAATTGTGATACTGACACAAATGCGTTGAAAACCTATTTTTAGATTTTATTTTATTTTTTTAAGAAGAAAAAATAAGAAAAAATAGTTAAAAATCGCAAAATGGGCGAGTGAATGGGTGAAATGCATTGAAAACATTTTTTTTATTTTTTTGGAATATATTTTGAAAAGGGGGTCAAATTTTTATTATTACAGTATTTATTAAATGTTTTGAAAAGAGACTCATTAATTTAATGTTTTTAGATTCCAACTTCGAATTGTAGAGCATGTCAATTAGCTTCCATAGTGGAGAAAAATTTACAGGGAGACAATCCATATATTCATTGAGTTAGATGCTCAACGTGATAACAAGGCTTAAATGGGACTCGGTTTTTCACACAAATAAGATTTAGAATACAATGCACAGAAAAATATTTAACGAACTTAATTGTTTTTGGGACAACAAAAAAGAATGTCAATGCATACTATATAGCACTTATAAGTTCTTGTCTCAAACAACTTAAATAGAATGTCAAGGATATTTTTTTAAAGGTTGATTTCCAATTCTATGAACTTCCATCTACTTCTGGCTTCAAGACTAAAGAGAGATTGACAGAGGTCCTTGACTCGAGTAGTAAACCTAATGTTTCTCTTGCTTCCTATTTCTAAGCAGTTCTTGTCACATTCAATCACATATCTTCTTAACATGATAATCTTTCTTCTAGTATGTTTAGCAAAAACAAATGACTACATGTTCAAAATTGTCCAAATCCCTATTTTTTTTATATAAAATTTAGTACCACATATTCCTAATTTAGAAAAAGCATTTCCAGTTTCCACCAACTCTCATGTTTTTTTTTTCCTTTTGTTTCGCACCCATATTCTTATTTCCATGATATCACGATGAACATTTCACATTGGTCTTTCAATGTATTAAATCAAAACGCCCAACACGAAAAGATTTTGAACAAAGCTTCCAAAACAATGTTAACTTTGATGGTTTCAAGATTTCTAGCTAATCCAAATATTGATACATCCCTAAACAACAATTATTGTCTAAAGAAAATCAGTAGTTGTACAACAATTAGAAAATGAAAATTGGCAAGTAAACCACGAGAGACTTCTGTTGCATCTTACTTGTTGAATAAAGAAACACAAACAACAAGTTTTTGGGGGGAAAAAAAAGAAAAGAAAAGGAAATGGTGAACATTCTGCTTAATCATGAATACTGATTTGGCAACAAAATTCTAAAAACAATAGCTCAAATTCTAAAACTACCTACAAAAGACAAAAACCCATTTGTGTTCTGTAATCAACCCAAATTTCAAGAGTAATGATCCTAGATGCATATTAGATATAGCTATAATGCATTAATTAAGCTGAAATATTCTTTTAAAATCTCAAACACTAAAATCATGACTTTATAAGAGCAAAATTTAATAAGTGATCAACCACAATGTAAAAATCCAATTGGTTTTCATGAATTTATTCTTAATTCGGAACCCTAAGTTTACATCTTGATAACTAAAATATTACAATGCAAAAAAACCGAGTTCAACGATCAAATAGTAGATCAAATTGATAATCATTTCAAACTAAACATTAAAACACAAACTAAAATAAACAAGGAATCAACTAAGTTAAACTAGCATAACAAACTTACAAATAATCAGTGAATTAAATTGCCCTGGATTTAAAAAACAAATTAAACTTGATTTACATATCAAAATTAAACTATAATCATAAACCTAAAATAAACTATGAATCTAATAGCATGGGTTACAAATTAGGCTAGACTAGCATCAAAAACCTAAAAAAAAAAAAATACAATCAAGGATAGGATGTTTGGATTTAGAGAGAAGAATTTGATTTGGGAAGAACTAGATTAAGGTCAAGGCTAAAGAAGGGCAAGTCAAAAAGGCTTCATACAACCTAGCGTTAATAGTTAAACATGATTAAGCCCCTGTTTGGTATTGCGATCTAAACAGAGGTTGGGCAAAATTTGACTTTTTTTGTTTAAAATTAATTTTTTAATGTTTTATATCGTTTTGATGTTCTGATATAAAAAATAATTTTTTAAAAATAAAAAATATATATATTATTTTGATGCATTCCCGAGTGAAAAGCACTTTGAAAAGCAACTACTACCACACTCTCAAACACCCCTTTAAAGCGACATCTTTTGATTATGCTTAAATTCAATGATCCCTCAACATCTCCACCTTTTTAGTTTTAATCCATGTTTTTTTGGTAATTTTCTACTTTAGTTCAAAGTAGCTTTAATATTATACTTTTTTCTTTCAATTAAACCCTTAACTAACCTAAATAAAGCTTTTTTTTTATTAGATCCCCAGATTTAGCTACTTGTTACAAATTCATTTTTTTTCTTAAAAGTAAACATATTTTACCAAATTGACTCCAAATTTTGATTTTCTTCTTTAATTAAGTCCTTAATTGATTTGCTATTTTGGATATCTATTTCAAATCCATCCCTAATTCATCGATTTTTCTAATATTTGCAAAATTAAACCAAATTAAGCCTTTTTTTCTTTAATTTTTCTTCAATTGAGTTATGAATTTCTACCACGACCATTCTTGAATTTTTAAAACTTTCCAAACTTAAATCATTTGTTCAATTTTTCCCCTCAGCTATATTTTTTATGTATCTCTTAAAATGTTTTATGTGCTGACTTAATTTGACAAACAAAATTTAATAAAAGTGAAAAAATAATGAAAAGATTAAAATTAACCTAATTTACGAAAAGGCATATTTTTTAAAATTTTTCTATTTTTTAAATATATAAAAATATAGAGCTCAAAAATTAGGTTATGACACCATCTTGTTTAGTTACATTTCTAAACAAGGTTCAATGAACCATAAGAATTGTATTAAATAACCTCTTTATAATGAGTGAACCTAAACTCAAGATTATGAGAAAAATAACAAGAGGAAATAGAGCTTTAAAACCAAAAAAAAACAAAGCTTGAAAGTAGGTGAAGAAGAGTGTAAAACATTATGCATAATTTGTGTAGAAAAAAACAATCAACCAAAAACACTCTTATTTAACCTTCTTTTAGAAAGAATTTAAGAAACCAAAACTAATGGAATTCCCTCCACTAACAACTTTGATTATCCTCCATAAAAACATAATTAAACATGATAATTGTTTTTAAAGAGCTGAAAAAATTATCTAAAAACTGTAGAGGTTATGAAGACTTAGCTTTGAAAAAAATTGAAGAAGTTGATTAGACTTATTCCATAAGAACTGTAGAGGTCACGAAGAGTTAGTTTTGAAAAAAAAATGAAGTTGATTGGACTTATTCCATAGGCTGAACAAAACAATGAGTTGGAGAAATTAATTATCTATGGACTATACCGAAGCCTAAAAAAATAATTTTTTATAGTCTAAAAAATTATTTTACTGCAAATCCAAATTCAGATCTAGATCCAACCCGAGCACAATTGCTCCACAAACCTATAAGGTTGGAATATTTACATTGAAAAGCACATTAAAACATTATTTTTTGTTACTTTATTTTATCTAATTTATAATATATTTTGAACTTAAAAAAAGTGTTTCAAAATTATCCATATTACATTAATAAGAATATTATGAATTAATTTTTTACTACTAAAAATTTTAAAAAAAAAACAAAAAAAAACTTCTAGCCAGTTTGTAGGAAATAAAAGTTAAGAAAAAAATTATTTTTTGTTGTTTTATTCATTTTTTAATGTTTTATTACTATAAATATTTAGAACTATACATCAAGGTTGTCAAAAATGCTTTTTTGACACGACACGGAACAAACAATATAAACTCGAATCGTAAAATCGTAAAATCACAAGCAAAAAATTTTAACTAAAAGTCATAAAATCACAAGTAAAATATTTTAACTAAATTGTTTTTTCAACATCTTCCACAAAAATCCTAGTCTGTAAGTATATAATTCTCCAGAATTTCCATCAAACACAACATTAATGTTGAATGGCAGATTGTAGGCGATAATCTTTACTTCCAATATCAACTAATAACTTCTCAAGAATCACTCATATCCAAATTAAGAAAATGCAACTTCATGGAACTGCTACCAACAAGCAAACCACTAATGTTGCAGCAAACAAAAGATCCACACATAAAAAACCACTAAAAAAAGTTGAATGGCAGATTGTAGGCGATAATCTTGATGAGGACTTGGAATCAAAACCAGAAATAATCAAGCAGCCGCAATCAACAGTCGTATACCCCAACTTGAGTCAGCCTTTGAAGCCTTCATATTTGAACGAATAAATCACAAACTGATCAATAATTTGATCCAAATTCAAATTAACATGAACCAAATTCAACCATAGCAAAGAAGAAACAGTTTATACAAATATCATCTAAGCTTAAATCATGTTAAAGTAAAAAAAATAAAATTCAAACTGAAATGTATCCAAACTCGGTACTTTTTAGAGTCAATGCATGAGCTTTCTACAAAAACAACCAAATCCCAAATTAAATCAAATCAAGTTACAATCAAAATCAAATAGCAAAACTAGAATTTCCCATCTGTCTTCAAGCTTTAAATTAACAGAAAATAAAACATTTTTACTAAGTCCAAAGTTAGAAAATCAAAGTTCATACAGTAAGAACTAATCATTAAGTCCCTAAGAACTTTAAGAACCAATGACTAATCCAATACAAAAGAAAAGAAAAACCAACCAAGATAGGAATCAAGAAAAGGGAATCTGATAAATGCTCGTGAGCATAAACTTTCAAGTTTTCTAAAGTGATAGGGCGCATAGAGAGAGGAATAGAGACATTAGAGAGAGAGAGAGAGAGAGAGAGTAAGGTACCTGAACAAAGGGACAGAATGAGAGAGAACTTGAGAAAAATCTATGAAGAAGAAGAAGGTACTGAGCTTTTCGAACCATTATTTCTATTTTTGCTTCCACTGCTAACTAGTATGCTTTGAAGAAACCAAAAGGAGAGAGAAGCAAAAGCATTAAGCTTTTTAGCGCTCCATTTTTATGCAGAGAGGGAGTGATATACAGTACAGGTGATGATGGGTTGAAATCGTGAAAACGTTACAGTTTTAATGTTTTTTACGAGTTGACCCATTTTTTAGCGAGTTTGACCGGGTTTGACCCGATTTTACTCGTTTTCGAGTTTTAACCCCGATTTTACACGTTTTATGTGTTTGAACTCGTAAAATCGAACGATTTTACGAGTTAAAACGCATTTTTAACAACCATGCTATACATCTTAGATTGGTAATTATTAATTATGTCATAACCCATGTTTTACCCCATTTCCAATATATTTTAAAAATAATAAAAACTAGAAAAATCAATTATAATAGAAAGGATAAATGAAAAATTAGGGGGGGGAATGAGAGGAAAGAAAGAAAAGGAACTAAGATGATTGGGGACTAAAACCATAATGGAAGTTCATGCAAAAAAGAGAATCAAGAAAAAATAGAAAAGTTATAGGGAAATCCTAATTCAAGAAGTAAACAATATAAAGGTTTAATGTTATTTTTCTGGTTTGGATTTTTTCACTCTTGAGAGGAGCTAGACAATATAAATAATGGAGTACTTTGTACACCAAAAAAAGAAGGGAGAAAGATATAGGCAAGAGAAAAAAAAAAAGAAAAAAACTCTCTTCCTTTTGTAAAATTGCCTAGCCGTATAACCACAAAAACAAAAACAACAAGAAGAAATGCTTCATCTATCATGCAAACTCTAAAGAGAATATAACAAAATTGATGGGTTATAAACAAATAAGTGAATTGTAGAAAAATGAGGGGGATACCATATAAAATATACTATTCATCATCTCTTTCATCATGCTCTCTCAAAAACCCTAACCTACTATCCTAAAAACTCTAGCCACCATATAAGAGAGCCACCATAAAGTTTTTGAGAAAATATAAGCTAAAACGGGGAAATTTAAATCTTAGAAAAACATTATTCATCTTCTCCAACCTCTCCCATAAAAAAAACCCTAGCTTTATATTTGTTTTCTCTCTAAACCCAAAATTTAATTCCTCGATTTCTCTCACCTCTAACCTTCATTTCTAACAAGAACACCATCATTCTCTTCAGGCCAAAGCCCTCTAAAAAATCCCTTAATCAATTACATTCAATAACTCATGCATCATCATCAATCCAAGAAATAGAGAAAACAACATTAAAAACTACTCTCTTCGATTTGTCTCTTCTCTGACCTCTAAACCAAACTAGATCACCCTCATTATTCTTCTTTTAAATAGCACTACACATCCATATAAGCTCCATAACCAAATAACCTCAATATGACCATATCTAAAAGTTAGAAAAAAAAAATAGTAGAGATAAAAAAATATCATTTGTCGCTTTGCAACAACAGATCTCCCTCATTAGCAGAAGGTGGCCTACACCTCCACCACAGGAAGAAGGATCACAACCTAGCATACCTCATGGGCTCCTCCATTTATTGTCCAGACATTGATGGTGCATGGAACAACACACCAAAACTGATATCTCCCTCCTAACATGTGGCAGCCATGCGCCGACACTATTTTTCTTCTTTTCAACAGCATTTTACCAATGTTCCATCCCTTTTAGTCCTTCTAGACCACCCCTAGAAGGTTCATTTCAAAACTCAAACCTCTCTTGAATAATTATCTTGCTTTATTGTTGATTTTGATCTATTTTGTGATGATATTTTAAGATTATGTAACGTTTATTAGATTGATATTTGTGTTTGAATAATGTTAGCCAAATCCTTTAATCTTGCATCTTGTTGTATTGCTAATTTTGATGTGTTTATGATGAGAATTTAGAAATGATAGATGCTTATTAAATTGACATTTGCGTAATACATTTGGTTGAATACTTTAAATTTTACATATTGTTTCCTTTCATGTTCTTGGTCATTCCATCATTATCTTTAACATTGCAACATGTTTTTTCTTGGTGTATGAACATTGACCTATTCAACAATAACATGGTCTTTTGGTTCAAATTAATAGAAAATCAATGCTCATTCAAACATACATTTACAATGGGTTTGATAACTTGTTTATAAAACTCATTAGGTTCAACCCGTATTAAAAGGCTCATTAGACTGACACTCCAAAATCTTTGAAAACCCATCCTGGGTTTCTAAAAACCCAAGTTAAAAAAAAAAAAAATGTTTTGTTATAACTTTTGGTATTTAAGGTAAATGAACTTGATATGAGTTGTTACTTTGGATATTAAGGGGAGTAGCATATCCATTTGATTTTTCAAACAATAAAATTTTCAGTCTAAAATTCATGAGTGACAAATCAAGATAATTAAATTTCCATTTGATTATTCACTTATAACAAAATCAAGATTATTAAATTTTTAGTCTAAATATTCACCAATCAAAAAAACTAGAAGTATTAAATTTTCAATCTAATATTCATCGATTACATTTGAGTATGAATCGAGAGTATTAAGTCTTCATTTAGCAAATATTATGAGTGAAACTTATACTCCATAGGAAAGGTGAACCTCATTAAAGCACAATTCATTGACCTTTCCTAGGATTTGTGTTAGGTTTAATAAGCCCTACATAGGCCTATGGATTATTCACTTACATGAGTTGATCGATAATTAATCAAAGGTTATGATTAGGAGTGACCAACCTTAGAATTTTCAATTCACAAAGTTATCCAAAGGTAATATCTGGGAGTGACAAAAATAAACCACACTTTATAATGGCTAGGTTTAAATCAACAATCAAGGTTTAACTCATTGTAGTAAATTCATTATCATCCTATAGATAGACCATCGGTAGACTAGGCACAACAAATTGTTAGGAATAAAAGATAAGATAAGCAATGCAGTCTACTTTAGGTAAGATGCCTCAGGGTAATAATATCTTTCATCTAGTATAACTAATCTTTTACCATAGATCTTTGTTGACTGGTTAAGATTTCTTAATGATTATAATAGTTGGCGATGACTCAATTTCACAAAGTTAGGATATTGCCCCGCCTCACATGTAAAAAAACCCTTGCCATGAGGAAATAGGATGGGCCACCACGATGTCGAGTGTGATAGAATGGCGACTCCACTAGGAACTTTTAGACTAAAATTTCCTTTTTATCTTGTTTGTTATGTTTACTTATTTAGCATTTTAGCATGCATCTTTATTCATATCTCTCATGCATAATGTATATTAAATACGAATTTATTCCTTCGCACACGGTGCACTACACTTTTAGAGCACACACCCTAAATTTTAGGTTAAGTAGGGGAGTAGTGGTACCCCAATGGCTTTCAGCCTGGGTAAGACTCTTAAACCACCAATTATTATCTAATTGTCTGTTTTTCAGTGATTAGTATGCACATCTAATGCTAGTTACAACATATGCTTTCACACACCTTGTAGACCTCATGTTGACCTCTTGATGATGATCACTAAGTAGTGAGAGACCTTTATGACCAGGTAATAATGGCTAGAACCTATCTTTAGGGTAGACCTTGTGTAATCTCACTAAGGCAAGCCTAACATGTAAGATCTTGAATTTCAATACTTTTTAGTAACAAATGGCCACCGCACAAGAGATTACCCCCAATAGATTTCAACAAGATTCTAAGTTTTTACAGTTGACTAAAGGGGACTAAATGTTGGTGGGCTACCAAAAATCTCAACTTAAGCAAAGCTTGGCAATGATCCCCTCATCGGAATGATAATGACATTAGGTTCATACTACCCAAATCTATGAGCGGTAGCCATTTATCATCCCATGCTAGGTTAATCCATATCCAATAAACCATTTTTGTGCATACATACTCATATATTTTGTATTCATGTGTTTATAACTATCATATATATCATCTTATGTGAAATAAGATGATATATATAATAGGTCCCTTGTAATCCAATTCCCCTTCAAAATCTACAACACATACTCAGAAAGCATATAAAGCATGAAATGACTAGCCTCATAATGTCATGTGTAATGCTCTTTTTTATTCCAAGATAACTACTTCATCAATAACTTTGGTGTGCTAGTAAAGGGTTTCAAACCTTCAACTCAAACTTATAGGGGTACTTTAGAAGTAATTCCAGGATATGAATAGGAAAGTTTCTCAACTTATAGTCGAGCTGGATCATGAACTCTAATCAGCCCTAATAAGAATTAAAGCATATTGTTTGGTTATGCAAATTATTTAACCTTTAAATAATGTTATAACTAGTACATTACATGGTTAGGCTCAAGTGTTACAACTATCACCAAATGCTAATACAACTGGAGATATTTCGACTTTAAGAATTCCATTTGAATTTCATAACCATCTGATGAGATGTCAATAATGCTATGTGAATCTAGGCATTAGATATTAAGGCATCAAGAGATGGGATTCTTTTGATGTCAATAAAAAGTGGTGATGATCTCAAGATATAACAATAAGCTTACTTGAAAGCACTGATAAAGTTGATGCGTTCCCACCATTCTATCATAGTATGGAAGCTACCTCCAATGGTTTATGTTATACAGCTAATGAACTTTATATTGTATTTTTTAAAGTAAAGTCAACTTCAGGTAATTTTCATAACAATGTTCTTGCAATAATAGGATGTGCATGTGAAACTAGTGTGGCATTATCTACCTTTAGTCGCATCTCACATAGCCATACATGCTTAACTTTAAAATCTGGTATCATTCGTGAGAAGACTTTGGCTATAACTAATGATTTATGTTGTTGCCCAATTTTTGACCCACCTTTTTTATAAAATTTTTGAAAAATCCAAAAACAACGAAAATCCAAAAAATATGTTTTTTAATATATTTGCATTGTTTTTAGCATTTTCAGCATCGTCTCAAAAAAATTTAAATTTTCAAAGATCTTTGGAACGCATTCGACTTTTAACGCGTTATATTTTAACATCACCGATTTTTCTCATTCAAAAATGTTGATAAGAAAAATCCAAAAAAATAAGAAAAATCAAATTTACAAAAAAAAAAAAGAAGTTGAGGGATCAAGTTTGGAAACCTAGCAATATTTTTATCTATAAATACTAGTCTCCACAGCACACATAAAAGGGGGCAATTTTGAAAAATCAAAGGGGAGAAACCTAAACCACACAAAAACCCAAAAAAAAAACCCTTAACCATTTTTCTTCTTCTCCAGGGGCCACTGCTTCCTTTCTTGGAAAAGAAAACCCTAAGCAGCCGCCCCCTCGGGGCCATCTCACCGTCTCTCTTCCAGCCGCCCCTGCTCCTTTTTTCGCCAGCCAAAGGCTTTTCTTCCCCTGCCAGCCGAAGGAGCCTCCCTTCTCAGCCAAGACAGCCCCTCACCAGACCTTCCCTCTCCCAGCCTCTCCATCGTTCCTCTCCTCTCTCAGCCGACCCATCAGCCTCCCTCATCCTCTGGTCTTCTCTGCCAAAGCAAACCAGAGCCGCCTCCCTTTTCCTTGGCCAAATCAGTCGCCTTCCCCCTCATTTCCTTTTCCTAGTAGGCCGCAAGACAGCTCCTCACTCTCCATCTCAGCTGTTCCCTTCCATCACCAACCATTCCCCACGACACCAGCACACCACAGAACTGTTTCCCCCGTCTCCATCGACCAGCCTTCCAGAGGCAGCCAGACAATAGTAGCAAGGCCAACCACCGCTGCCACCAACAGGAGTGAAGACCATTCAGCAGCACGCCCACAGAGCCATCAGCGTCGTCCACACCGTCAGCCACAGCAGCTTCGTTTATAACTGGCCACAGATTCATCGTCGCCCTCTGCACACCGCAGATCCGCCCGTCAACAACAACTCAGCAGCGGCCACAGAAGACCGCCACCGCTAGATTTGCCATCGGCAGAAGAAAAACGAACCGGGAGGAAAAGAGAACAGAAGGTTTTGAACAGATCTACCTGTGTTTTTTTCTTCTTTTGCAGGTGACGGTGGGTGTCACCACCGGCAGGGAAGGGAAAGGGAGAAGAAGCTGAGCCAGACCCACCCATTTTCTGGCTTTTCTCGCGGCCGCGCATGAACCCACGCGCCGCCACTGTTCCTGCAGTTCAAGAAGTCTTACTCTATAATTCTTGGATCTTTTAGGGGCTATTTTGTAAATTTTAAATTGTTTAATGTAATTTTTGCTTAGTTTTGAATTTTTATAATTTGCAGTGTAGATGTAAAATAAATCAAGAAAAAAAAAATATATAGTGAAAGTGAATGTGTTGTTTGTATTTTTTTTTTATGTATGTTTTATTTTTATGATAAAATTACAAAGAATAAAGAAGAATTTAATATTTTGATTTGCTCACGGTTAAGAATTATGAACTTACACGTAAATCGTATTTCTAATATCCGATGAAAAAACAAAATTTTTAAAACTTTTTTAACACATCAAAGTCATGAAACAGCTTACTTCAGGTAGGGTACGTTAGGGGTGCTAATACCTTTCCTAACCACAACCAGTCCCTTACCCGTGAATTTCTGACAAGACCAGTACACTCGGGTTTCTTAGTAACCCTCAATTAAATACTAGGTGGCAACTCCCAAGAACAAATCAATCAACGATGAAAAATCACCAATCAGACGTCGCTCGGGTGACGTGCGACAATCTATATGGAGTTTATTTGTTAGGAAAGGAGGCAGTTATACTACATTATTTTCTCAATGAAGATCTGTCTAAGGAAAATGCAATTCTTCTCCTACTTGAATCTTTATTATCAAAGGATGTGATTGCTATAACAAATGCTAGGAGAGAAACCAATATGGAAGTATCTCTAATTCAAGGTCAAGCCAATCATTAGTCTATTGTTTGAGAATTAAAAGAGGTTATTTAAACATTCAAACCTTTGGGTAATATCACTTGCATCATCCATGCAAGAACTACATTCAATGTTGACAAAGTTCGTGTAAACTGCTAGTCTCCATGCTGGCAATCTTCATAAAGCTCCTAAAAGGTTTGCAAAAATTCAAGATGTCAAGACATAAATGTTTTGGTTAGGAGAAGCTAATATGAAAATAGAAGAAATGTTACATTGTCCACTCTTTTGTTTTATCGAACTTTGCCATTTTTAACCATGTATTTTTTAAACATGTTATACATGTGTTTTGGGACTGCATTACATCTTTAAATAAAGTATGCATTTTTCTTCTTATTATTATTTTAAAATCAAGAGATATTTTTTTGTAAAAGTTATATTTGGCATTTTATTTTTGTCCATGATTGGATAAGTATAATGACAAATTTACCTAAAAATTTCAACAAACTCCAAAGTGTGTCATGATGCTAAGAGGTAAACCAACCTTTTTTATACTTGAAATATCCCTATTTGGAGCTTTAAAAGTCATTATGTCCTGGTAAACCTCGATCTTACCTTTATTTAGGCCATTAAGACCCTTGTCATTCCAACAAACCTTAAAAAGGAAGATCTTGTTGAAAAGAAAGAAAAACAAATAAGTGAATGATAAAAGATGTTTCCAAACAAAATCAATTGATATGGCTACATGGTAATAGTGTGCACTTGTATTCTTATATATGTTTGACCTTAAAGTTCTTCAAATCGATCAAGCAAGGCTAGCATTTGTATACAAAGGCAAGTTTGGGTTTGAGATTAAAAAATATCATCTTTGATATTTTATTCACAAGTAAAAATAAAGCCCTTGTTTTCTCCTTTGATCTTTGAATATTTCTTGAAATATAACCATGACTAGGATCACCCTTCACATTGAGGGTATGTTTTGAAAGACAATTGATGACATTCTCCGAATTGAAAGAGATAAGAGAAATGTTAAAAGGACAAGAATGTTACACAAGGGAGCCAACAAATAATCAAGTAAAAAATTCAAATGATCAAATGAAAAAAAATGAAAAATGATGATGAAAAAAAAAAGATAAATAGCTATGTAAAGTGTCCCTCGTAATGATGCAAAGTCCAAACTTGAAGATAAAAGGTAAAGAAAAAGCAGCATATACAATTAGGAGAATTAAGATTGGAATGAGATCAATCATTAAGATGACAAATTCAAGGCGACAAGCCTAAAAATATCTTCATATAGAATCAATGATCTTATGTCTTTGAATCCTTAAACACCATTTAAGCCTTATATATATTTTATTTCATAACCATAAACCATGGCCTATATTATAAGCATTCAAAAGTCATTTCTGATCAAAAGCAACTTGTTTTATGTTAGATGGTGTCGATCTAAAAAAAAAAGAAAAATGAACAACCTATTTATACACCATATTTATAGAACACTGAATCGTGCA
>Ga0307507_10007216_pt1 | contig 16347 bp, 18 predicted proteins | sample 7_EM_MG_FD_207223 | JGI IMG/M metagenome (GOLD analysis project Ga0307507, IMG submission 207223) | Populus trichocarpa ectomycorrhiza microbial communities from riparian zone in the Pacific Northwest, United States - 7_EM | ecosystem: Host-associated > Plants > Roots > Unclassified | place... | reverse complement strand
ATTTTCTAATACACAGCAAAATTTTTGTGGATTCTTATAAAGATTGTGGCCAGGGGGAGGGTGGCGAAGTCGGCTACTTTTGGTGTAAAATGGGCATCGGACGAATCTTTTTGTCCTAGTACTGTATGTGCGCTTAGATATGCACGGACGGTTTGCCATGCAAACTTCTGATCCCTGTGTTCGAGCTCTACATGCCGAGGACCCATAGAAATCCGGGGGGGGCAGGCGGGAGGTGACGATCTCCCCCTCCCTCCCTCTTCCATCCTATACAGATTCCCAGAATGGAGAACCTGAAAATTAGAGTCGGAATTTAGTATGGGCGTACAGATGTGCATAGACAATTTGCCATTACAAATTCTTGTCCCCCCTATGTTCGGGTTCTAAATTTATACGCCGGGGACTTGTAGCAGGCATCGGAGAAAAGCCAATGAATCTAGCCTTGCCTACCTTGTTTTTCCTGTGGAGCTCTCCCGTCTGGGCTCATAAACCCTCCCATCCCAACCGCCTATCAAGTTAGAAAGGATTATGGGAAAAATGGCAGTACTCAATGTATCACTCGCCTGCTTCGAAAAACGTGGGTAGAGATCTCGGTAATTCTCTTATCTAGATATGGGTGGGTTAATGCTCAACCATCTGTGTGTTAATATAGAATTGCTAACCCTTGGGAGACTGCCTAACTAGAAGCCCAGATTGAAGATAAATAGGAGCTACTCCCCCCCCCCCTCCACATACTATCCATCTTCCGTGTTTCATTCTCTAATTCTATTGATATTTTGAAGCCTTATTACTTATAAGAGTTTTTGTCATTAAATTTTGTGTATCTTGTTATGAGTTTAAACCAATCCCCCCCCCTCTTGCTGTATGGGGAAACCCTTCGGCGTAACTCTAAATATTCTACAGACCACGTTGGCTTTGTATGAAAATACCCTGAGCTTTTATAGGTTTTTTCTAGAGTGTCTAACTTAGTGGAAAATATTCTACAGGTTATGTCGGCTTCGTGTGAAAAAGGCTCTAGATCTTCTGTAGGCGTATCAAACTTGGTGGAAAATATTCTATGAATTATGTCTGCTTTGTGTGAAAAAACCTGCCATTTGTGGGTTTTGCGGGGCCCTACGACTTGGTGAAAAGGTGTCCCGTGTCAGCTCCGTGCAGAGGGTTATACTACTTCTAACGGCATACAGAACGTCTAGTCGGGGAACAAACCCTAACTCCAAGACTCTCCTCGCGGCTTCAAACTACCGCTTCAAGGCACTTTGGAGCCTTCTCTGATCAGTAGAGTGATATGATATAATACATAGGGTTGCGCAAAACCGCTCCCTCTCCATACGCAAAGCCTTATTGCAAAGATAATAAAGCTGAGGCCACTGTGGCTTCAGCTTAGCATTTCCGAGAGCTCCCCGCAACAGCCCCGTCCACCGTCCTCTTTTGATCGTCTACTTTAGTTCCCGCCACTCCTGCTTCTTCAGCTTGATTCGCCTCCTCCTCCATTGCTTGCAGAATTCTGGTCTCCTTAGTTTCATTGATCTCATCCCACATCGTCACCTCTTCAATTTCCATCCCCACACCCGCCTCTTTAACGCCCATCCTGTCTCCCATCCTTTCAATCTCGACAATTTCTTTCATGTTATCCTGTACGATGACGTGCATGTCATCTTCAGCTTCGACCAGCCATTTCAACGCGTCGGGCCACGTGCTCTGCAATTTAAAAAATACTACGAGTGCAGTCAACTCATTAACTGCGTAGTCGGATGCTTTTAGAATAACGACCCTATCATTACCATGGGCATGCTTTGAAACAGTATGGTAAAGGCCTGAGACGCAGCCTTTAACTTGGTCCGGAGCCAACCTGCGGGCGGCTACCTCGGATCGAAAAAGTGCTTTGTATTCTGGTAGCCGGGAGAGGCGATTTAGACCCACTTGGGTGCGGCAATACGTCTTTAATTTCCCAAGGGCTATTGCGTGTGAAACCATCATTTCTGTAGCACAATGTTTAGCAGTGTCTTATCAGATTAGAGAGCATAAACCGGTTTTCTGAATATACTATAGCCTCTGGTAGAAAAAATCGGGAAACGGGGATCGGGCTTCCGGGGTTTTGATTGGAGGGTTCGGTGTGCCCGAGCCAATTGAGCGACCGTGTTTCTGACTTTTAATTTCCACATTCCCGATTTTTTCGACCGGAGGCTGTATGTTTTTTTCATGTGACCTTGTGTCCTGACTCTCCATGGGTACGTTATGGGGATTTATACCCAAGGCTCCCAGTAGGTTAAAATTCTGCTGGACCTTGAGCCTCTGAGTTCTTTCCTTGACCGCAATGCTCTAACAACAAAATTAATTAGAATGAGAACGTAAATAAAGCGAGTAGGGATTTTACCGCTAGGGCGGTGTTTCTTTTGGCCTGCTTCACGATTGTTTTGAAAAGTTCCATCCGCTGTGCATCATGCTTGTCAGATTGTTGCTTTTGGAACGAAAGAAGTTTGTCGAGTTGCTGTTGCTGGTTTTGTTGTTGTACTTCCAGCTGATCTTGGAGGCGTTTGTACCACTTGTCCTCGATACTCTGGGGCACCGGAGCCGGCACAGCAGGGTCCGCTAGTCTGTGATTGACTACGGTGAACCCCCGGCGAGAGATCACTTGATGGACGGTACGGCCTGCAGAAGGACGGAATGAGACGGGAAACTTGAAAGGCGAGAACATTTTGGTGGGTCGAGTGGATTCTGTGATATTATTATCTAGAGGAGGGAGGTTGTTGGTTGTTTGAGGGAAACAAAAAGTGATCGTGCTTACTGGCCGAAAAAAAGAGTTTGGGCCAAACTTTTTTTTTTGGCAAGCGGTGGGAGTGGGGCTCTGCTACAAGCTTTTCGGCTGGCTTGGATTGGGTGACACAACATATTCCTAAAATGATACCATCCCTTACCTCGTAATCATGGCCAACGCTAGATTCTATTACTAGCCTACTTGGGTAATCGTGATAGGAAACACATTGTGGTGTTGTGCTCAGAATACCGCCATCCCAGTACTAGTACTGTTCAGCATTGCCATGATGGAAATGAGAGTGGCCGCGTAGATTTGATCCCCGGTAGTAAAATAGGTTGTGATGGGCACCGGAAAAATCCCCTGTTAGCCGAGAACCGACGCCACGCAGCCATGAATTTCGGCCACTAGGTAAGGGATAATATTATTATGTTTTCCCCCAAAATCGCAATTTAGCTCCATCTTCATTCCACAAAACTTACCATAAACGGTCAACCACACCATCTAAATGTGATTAAATCAGTCGTAAAAGGAAATTGACAGGGAGAGATCAGGACGCGCGCTGGAAAGAGAAGTGAGAGCAAGGAGCGATGACTTTTCCCTACCGTACTTCTGCTGCTTACAAGCCAAGTTCCAACGCGTCTTCCCCAGTCAACCATATCTGACTACGATATATATTCACAACCCGTCGTCGTTTGCTATTTGCCCTTGGGACAGAGCCCAACCCCCTCGACTGTCATAATCAGGTTGGCAGCCCGAATACCCTTGTCTTTGCAAACCCGATATCTAAACCCGCTAAAGCCCGCGAAGCCTTGGAGAAAAGAAAAGAAAAAAGATACCTGCACAGCGAATATTTAGAAACATACGGTGGAGTAGAGGACAATAGTCCGGGGGGCAGAAAGGAGACAGGATGGCCGCACCGACACCCGAGCGCGAGCGCAAAGGTCCTTGGGCGAATCGAGTTTTCAGCACTGAAATTGAAAAGACACCAGAATACAATGAATTCATCGATAAGCTCAAAGCCTATCACCAGAAACGAGGGTTAGTCGGGGCATCCCCACACTTTTAGGGGTTTTCATTCGCATCGTCGCCCGTCCATTTGCTTGCCCTTCATCGTGCCGTTTGCTTTGAGGAGCTTAGGGCTAACTGCGAAGTTTTCTTTCCGCACTTTTCTGCTCCACAGGACTACCCTCACCGTCGAACCTGAGTTAGGTCGCAAACTCCTTGACTTGCGCAAGCTTTACAATAAAGTTACATCATTAGGCGGATACGATAAAGTTACAGAAGAAAAAGGTGCGTCCTGTCAGTTAGCATCGTCTTGCGGGGGTGGGCACTGACCGTGATGTTGGAAACAATCAAGGCGCTTGGAGGGACCTCGCCCTAGGGTACAAGCTTGCTGCAAACAATACCAACGCTGGTTACCTACTCAAAACCATCTACTATAAAAATCTCGCGTACGTTAATCGTAGTTTCCACCATCTCCCCGACCTTTCCAGTGTGCCGTCCGTTAACCCCTCATAGGGCATACGAAATCTCAAATTTCTTCGGGAAGGAGCCCCCGCCCAAGGAGTGGTTGGAAGAAAGGTCTGCCGCTGGAGGTTCTATCATGACTAGAACTGTAGAAGATTTCTAGGAAGCCTCACTGCGCCCGGAATCAAAGGGTGATAAGTCGCCAACCCCTCCAACCTCGGAGAAGCGAAGTATGCTTTCCCTGCCCTAATCTTGGTGGATACAATTTTCACATGACCTAATATTTAAGTTCGGGATTATCCCATAGGCCTCCGTCAAGCACCCACACCAAGAACTTTTTACAATCCCGATACGACCCCATAGCGCCAGCATCCTTCCCGCACATCTTCCGATTCCCGTTAGTTGGGCCAACAGGGTTCGCCAAACAACTAAATGAACGGCAGCACACTAAATTTCCCCAGCTTTCAATCCAGTAGTATCAATGCGCCAATCGGAAGACCAGTCGCAACGCCTCAGAATGCCCCACACAAGTTTGTGAACCACAAGCGTAGGGCGGCAGAAGTTCTTATCTCGAGCCCCAATAGGCATGGGGGTACGTATTCATTCTGCGCCGTCATAGGAGGAAGTATGCTGATTATAGGGATTAGGTGGGCATCAAGGAGCCGCCCTAATGGTCCGAATTTCTATGGGTCTCAAGTCTGGCATTCCCAGTGAAGTTGATTACGCTCTGAGCCAACTGGTTCGAATATCGTTTGACTCTGGTGACGAATTACGCGCGGAGGCATATCCAGGGCTATCCGAAGCTCTTTTCGAGAAACTTGCTACTATTCAATCTCTCGCTAACACCTGCTATCCCGAGGGTGCTGGAGAGCTTTTGGAGGATTCAAAATTCGTGAAGCAGCTTGAAAAGATAAACGAGGCCGCTCTTGTTCTCCGCAACATGTCATTACAACCCGATAACGCTAGATACTTTTCCCGCCTCAAGAGTGGTCGGCAAATCATAGTTGCTTGTATGAACCTGCCTGGGCAGAGCTGTTTTATAGAATTAAAACATTACATACTTGATATGGTCGAGGCCATGGCGATCCACTTCTCACTCGCTGTCGACGATGACTTGTTCCCGACCCTTCATGCGAACCTCCTCTCTGACGATCGTGGCTTAGTTCTGGGCTCACTGAGGGCAATCTGTAGGCTTGTTATGGGTCGCGATGAAGCCAACTGCATAGGGCAGATTAATAAACTTGCAATCGACAGAATTAAGGCTCTCATCATGCTAGAAGACGAAGACTTGGTTTCGGCTTGCCTTGACTTCTTATACCAATACACTACAAATGAAGAGAACGTGGAGAAGCTGATACAACCCCCTGATGGAATTGAGATAGTCAAACAATTGACAAGATTACTATTACATCAGGCCATTCCAGGAGATCAGGTTGTGTTTTTGACGGGCTCACTAAAGCCTATCATCAAAACCACGGTGATACCTAATTTGCCCCAGGAAATTGTCAACGACTTGTTGAGTTACGCTGAGCCAGATCGTGCGGCTAAATGGTCAGTCCTCACACATAAATATACTATCTATTGCTGACAATGCCGCGCATTAGGGTGAGATGCTGCTTCGAGGAAGACTCAACCGCCGATATCACCCAAATAGCGCTTTAGCAAGCGTACCAAGCTCGCTTCACCGAATATGTAGCCGCCGGTCGCCCTCTCCTCCCTGCTGCAGAATTCATCAAAAATGTAAGCGTAGCATTCAACAACGCCTCAGCAATGGTCCTCCCCATACCCAGCGGCGGCCAAAAGTTCATCATAAAAGGCATAAAACCCCGCGAAACACCAATGTCCGTAAAGGGCCAAGTCTACCTCGCCTGCAAATGGGCCACCGCCACCAATAGTAATACCACCGGCACCGAGACCGCACAAACACAACAGCAGCCGGCTCAACCCATCAAATGCCCCGCGCAACTCGCAACCCCACAGGACCTCTGGGTACACATTCTAAAAGACCACCTCTCCCCACCCGACTCCACACAGCAGCCACAAGCAAAGCTCCTCTGTAACTGGGGCGGCTGCGAGCGCTTCCACCCCGCCGGCGACTCTGACAGGAGAAAAATAATAGCCCACGTGCGAACACACATGCCTGAAACCAGCCCACCCAAAAACTCCAATCCTTCCTCCCGTCAGAATGACTGGCTCGATGACCCCAAGCAAATCAAGCTAGTCATCAGACGCAACCAGACGGGCATCGATGACCGCGGCGAGGCCGCGGGGATACCGCTTACGGCCGTGTTGGTGCTTAGGAATGTGGCTAGACGCGGTATGTTCAATGGGAAGGAATTGCTGAGCGGGGAGAGACCTGTCTTGTTCGAGATTATGGCGGTCAATAAGCCGCTTGCGAATTATATCGCGGATTTGCTAGTTGAAGAAGATGAAGGGGTTACTGACGATTAGTTTCTTTCTTTTCTTCTGCATCTCACGAAGGTGAAGGTAGAGAGAGGGGGAATAATTATACTTTTAGCTCTCGTTCTTCCTTTTTTAGTTCCGAATTTTATTTCAAAAAATTCCCTTCCGTTATTGTAGAATTGTGCTAAGTGGACGGGTGGGGTAAATGGGTGGGTCGACGGATGGGTTTACATACCAATCTCATGTCAAGCCCATTTTGTTTGGGACTGGGGATTGGTGGAGGCTTTGTTATTATTCCTTTTTAGCTTCTCATATGTCTCTTTTCTTGTATTTCTCTACTTCTTTGAGCCCTTTTCTCTCTAAATTCTCTGCGGGAATGGGAACGGGAATTGGAGTTGTAACTAACTTGGCGAAAATAGTCCTAGTTGAGATAAATGTTTTTTTACAATCCAATTCAGTTCAATTCGGTCAAGATATTATCCCATAGCCTGTCGAGACATTCAGTCCAGATTAGAATGTTGAACACTAACCCACTTGAGTAATCGTGATAAGAAAAACGTATTGCGTAGAAGAGGTGTAGGTCTCATCATACAGCGAAATCCGTACTGCTCATTAGACTATCCCTACAGCTAGCGCCATCGGACACGTCTAGGTTAGCATATTTTCTGCTGCAGCAATATTGTTAACATTAAATTTCTTTATTAATAATCTAAATAGCCCAAGTCAGTGGCATGGGGCTAGCACTGGCTGACGTATAGGGCCTAACATTGGGATTACAGGAGCAATTTGGCTACTCTCCCACCCACTGTGGGTGCAGTGATAGTGAGGTTGTCTGATAGCTTAACCACTAGTCAGATGATGGAGCAGAAAGCGTCGAGTGACCGCATATGATTCCATGTATGATATCATATTCCTTCCATGCTTTCATCCTTCCTTCATCCTTTGATAACGAAGAATATTCACGAAATAAGCGAAGAATTCACCCACAAACTACCTCACTAACCGAAACGGGTATGTTCTACTGGTGTTTCGCCGTGAGCCCCACCTTAGCAGCCACCTCCCTCCTCCCACCCTGCTCAAATACGAACCTGCCAATCGCGGCCGCAAGCGGGCGCTTAAACTCCACCTTGCAAACACATCCCCTATAAACCCCCTAGGCTTAGCCAGCAATGAGAGAAACCCATTGTGAGTCTCGATGGTGCCGCCCCGTGCTCTCAGCTTGCCTACTGCTCGGGCCTAACTTAAGCTCTTTCTCGGAGGCGCCTGACAGCGCCACACTCTGTTCATCGCAAATGGGGAGGAGAAAACCTATTCTATACAAGTCAGTCCCGGGCCCTCCCCGTAGAATGCCCGCAATGTCTTTTTTTGATCTCAGCAAAAGCGCAACATTTCACCCAACGATTTCTTGTGGCGCTAAGCAAACCTCGCAGGATGCCCGCCCTAGCATTTCCCAAAAAGGAGATTTGTAGCTAATTTAAGGTGTATACAGGCCATCCGCATAGCTGTCTTTTGGCACCAGACAAAAAAATTGTGGGACTTAAAGAAATATTTAGATTTCCGCGATTTTCTAATTGTGTTTTCTCGCTTAGAAGTTGGGGTATTATTTTCTCGGATGTTGGAAAAGTGCTGTGTTTTTGGGAAGATAAAAAGGCAGTGCTGGTATTCTGTGGGGAGGGCCCGGGATTGGCTGGTATCAGGGAAAGATTCCCGAACGGGGAGCGAGAACGGCACGACGGATTGCCCTTCAGCACAAAGGCCCCGTTCAGGCTCGTATCATTAGCTACCATGTACAACGTCGCGCCGACGGGAGGGTACAGGTGAAGCACCCCGGAATCCCGGATGCGATGTGGGAGAGATATTCCAGACTGGGGATCTAATCGCATGTGATGGTTGTTGACAGACTGGAGGAGAATGCGGCGTGGATTTTGGGATGGAGGAGGGATTGGATGTGGCCCTCAGTTGGAGTAAGGAGTACATGGCCTCAATCACTAAGGTAGCGCTAGTTCCATGCCCTACTGCTAGGAAGGCTAGTCCTTAGTCGCGCATACTGGATTCCCCATGAGCCCGTGTAGGTGTTTGATTTTAGCACTACCGAGAGCATGTCTTCAGATTCAAAGCCTTCCAGGGAGGGAGTCGGGGCATAGTAGATTTTTTGGCCGCAAAGATTTGCTTGGTTGCACGTCGGTGCTAGAGATCGTTGGATGTTGCTCGGCATGCTTAGGGTATTGCCCTCATTGTCATGGCATAAGGCTTCGGAGATGCGCTTTTGGGTTGATGCATTCACCGAAACAATACCGGGGAGTTAAAAGGACTGTATAAAAGTTATGGGCAGTGGGGGTCTTTGTGAAGCATGTGTTTCTTTTGTTATAGCGGGACACTAGGGAAGGGGGAAATGAGAGGAGGAAGATCGATATGTGTGATGATCTATGAGAGGGCATCGGAGGATTTTATTACGTTTTATATGTATTCCTGTCTTTACCGTTTAGACAGTGTTGAGACAAGAATGAGCCAACTTCCCCACTCATCCCAAAGCCGTGAGATCGGAGTCGTATTTTGTTGCAATTGTGTCTGGGGGTCTAGTAGTCGAAGCCGCATGCGTGATGCCGCGGGTTCGTTTTAGCGGAAGGCTCTGCACGAAGCGGGAGGGAGATATCATGATAGGATCGCCACGATCCGGGATGGGCTACTTATGTTGAAGACTGTATTGTATAGGTAATTGGCAAGATGTGCCTGAATCTTCGAGTACTAGTTAGTATAGGCGCTTAAAGACGAACAGGTGATTAACCACCTATCTTGCTAACCCCAGTGTTGGATATTATGCCTCTTATCTATTACTTGTATGCGTCTGCTGATTCGGAGCCGGGCTTTTCTTTGGTATTTCTGCTCCTGCTTATGGGAGCACGCCCTAGAGGGGGTCAAACTCTCGACCTTGGCATTAACATCTCTTAATATTAGCACCATGCGCTAACCTACTTGTCCGAGTACACTGGCCTGCTTTCACCATATCTATTGATGTGAAAAAAGTACTCGTAGGGGAATGTGTAAGGTAGGAGAATAAGCAAAAGGCACAAAAAACTGAGGTCTCTCTCCTTCTTCCAAGATCAGAATGCCAGAGATTATCTTGAAAATTAATTACAGTAATTCTAGAAACGGTTCCCCAATCCACCTCACAGTACTACTCGAGCACAGCATAGTCCTAATACAGTCACACCCCACTATCACTCATAGCCAAAATCCAAAGAATCTGTCCGGTACAACGTGTGATCCTGGACAATAGGTCTGGTTTTGGGGAAACGAATTTAGAATCTACAGAGATTCATATAGGATAGCTAGTACTAGGATTATAGGTCCCTTGCATGAAGAGGCAGAAAACAGGGGGGGATCCTGAAGTCTTAGTTAGTATGTGCGCTTAGATATGCACGGACGATCTGCCATGCAAACTTTTGATCCCTGTGTTCAAGCTCTACATGCCGAGGACTCGTACGGAGATCCAGGGGGGGGAGGTGACAATCCCTCTCTTCCATCCTATCTACAGGTTCCCAGAATGGAGAATCTGAAAATTAGAGTCGGAATTTAGTATTGGTGTGCAGATGTGCATAGACAATTTGCCACCACAAACTTTTGTCCCCCTGTGTTCAGGTTGTAAATTTATACGCCGGAGACCTGTAGCAGGCATCGGAGAAAAACCCATGAATCTACCGTAGTCTTGCCTACCTTTTTTTCCTGTGGAGCTCTCCCTTTTGGGCTCATAGACCCTGGCATTTCAATTACCCATGAGAAAGGATGGTGGGAAAAAAGGCAGTACTCTATACATCACTCGTCTGCTTCGAAAAACGTGGGTAGCCATCTCGGTGATTCTCTTATCTACATATGGGTGGGCTATTGCTCAACCATGTGAGTGTTGATAGAATTTGCTATAATTGTGACCCCCGAGGTACTGCCTAACCGGGAACCCAGATTGAAGATAAATAGGAGCTGCCGCCCCCCTCTCCACATACTACTATCTGTCTTCCATGTTTCATTCTCTAATTCTATTGATATTGAAGCCGTATCACCTATAAGAGCTCTTGCCATTTGCACCCTGCTATGAGCTCAAACCAGACACCCCTCCCCCTTACTGTATGGGTAAAATTCTCTGGCGTATGATAACTCTAAATATTCTACAAACCATGTTGGCTTTGTGTGAAAAAGACTCTAGATCTTTTGTGGGTGGGTGTATCTGACTTGGTGGAAAATATTCTATTATACAAATTATGTTGGCTTTGTGTGAAAACACTATCCCCTCGCCTGTATTTGTCGCTTTTTAGCTCTCTGGAATATTCCGAGAGTAGGAATAGCTCAAGTGTCCCAACCGTGGAGACGTTTTCTACTGGTCAGGTCACAGCAAGAGCTCCATGACCATACTACCTTTAGTAAAGATCTGGGGTTAAGATATGCCATTAACCACGGTAAAAAGCTTTGGAGTCTACGCACATATTAGGGGATGAGTTTTTTTCTAGGGGTGTCTGACCTGGTGGAAAATATTCTACAAATTTGTTTATGTGGGCTCCGTGTGAAAAATACTCTAGATCTTTTGTGAGTGTAGCTGACTTGGTGGAAAATATTCTACGAAATTCAATTATGTCAGATTCGTGCGAAAAAGACTATGGCTCTGTTCGGTGGACCACTTTTATAGCATAAAAGTGACTTTTTTATGGCATAAATCCTTGAAACTCAAACTTTTTATATTGGGGTGTGTTCGGCAAGTATCATACAAAAAACTTACAATATATTTTTATTTTCACAATATATTTTTATAGAAAAAATCTGAGAACAAAGTATGTAGGCTTAGGGCTTGGGTGTAAGATCCTTCTACAATGTAAATTTTAATAACTATCATATAATACATGATTGACTATCTATATAATATTATTATAAATAATAAACATAATATTTATTTAAAATTGGCTGATGATTCAATTTTCATACAGTCTTTGTGAGATATCATGTCTATAACCCTAGGGTTAGAGATTATTTTTCTCAATATATTTATATTGAGGTAACAGAAACAAACACCTATATTTCAGAAATATGCTATAAATTTATTTTAGAATATATGCCATTTGCAACTTTTATTGCAATATATTTATATTGCTATAAAAGTGGGCCGCCGAACAGAGCCTATACCTTTTGTTGGTCTACGGTATCTAATTTGGTGGAAAATGTTCTGTGAATTATGTCTGCTTTGTGTGAAAAAACCTGCCATTTGTGGGTTTTGCGGGGCCCTACGACTTGGTGAAAAGGTGTCCCGTGTCAGCTCCGTGCAGAGGGTTATACCACTTCCAACGGCATACAGAACGTCTAGTCGGGGAACAAACCCTAACTCCAAGACTCTCTTCGCGGCTTCAAACTACCGCTTCAAGGCACTTTGGAGCATTCTCTGATTAGTAGAGTGATCTTTCATGATTATTACATACACAAGCTGATGGTCTCGTTAGATAACTCCCCCCCCCAGCCACAATCACAATCAGCCAAACTCAAGGTAGGTCTGGAAAGTAGGTGCATTGTATGGTCTATCTCTACTAGAATGACTGCGCAATCTAAAGTTTAAAAACCTTCAACTCCTTCTGTACGGCCTTAAGAATAGTTGGATGTAGGGCCCTAAGAGCGGCCACAACTCCTTTATTAGTCTTTAGCGTCCTTCCCTGTCCAAAACCTAGCTCGTTCCCATAGATGTCAGTGACTACGCCTCCGGCCTCTTCGACAATCAACGATCCAGCGGCATGGTCCTGCGAACGTTACTATCCAGAGACAACATTGAACTAAGGGGAGCGGGGACCTACCCAGATTTTCTCCTCATAGGACATACTAACGGGTAACCTCAAGTAAATCTCCCCAACTCCGCGAGAAATCGAAGCATACTTCGCTTGGGAATCCATGCGAATAGATGGCGCAGTAATACCCAGGCTCTTGGCGATGGATGCTTGTTCACGATGTGAGGAGTGGGCGGTTTCAACACCTTCACAGAACCTAGCCTTTGAAAAGTCTGTGGTAGAACTCATAGAGATGGGATCCCCCTGAGCAAACGGGGTAGACAATGGTCTCTGTTAAGCGAGAAAAAAGTTTAGCACATTAAGAAACCCCCATGAAGGCTGCCCGTAAGATATTCCAGGCAGACAAACAAACATACCATGGTAGCACCCTCCCCCCTAACAGCCGACAATAAAATCCCCTTCTTCCCCTCCGGCTCCTCAGGATCGACAGGTAGGTTTGGGCACACAAGTGCACCGACCTGGACCTTCCCGTCGACCATCAATCCCAAACACACAGCGTACTGCCCGCCCCGTAGGAATCCCGCAGTCCCATCGATTGGATCCAGTGCCCAGATTCCTACTCTCCACCGTTAGTGCTCTTTGTAAGTAAAGGAAGGATTGTGGTGGTGGCGTGGGAAAAAGAAGGGAGAAGAAGAAGAAGGTAGTCACAAACTCCCTACAGAGCCACCCTGATGGGTCCCCTTATCGATGACAGCAAGCATTTCCTCATCATCCTTGATATCGCCGAGTTCGCCCGTCAGGTCCTTGGTTGCGTCCAAGGTATCCTTAACTAGACCCCAGACCAAGTCTTGCTTTGACTTGTCCGCACGGAGATCATTGGAGTCTTCTTCACCAACGATAGAGTCTTCTGGAAAGGCATGGGTGATGCTGCTGATTATGAGGGCTTGGGCGCCGAAGTCGGCGACTTTATTATTTCGTTCATTAGCTTAGCTGTACTTAGGGAGTAGAAGATTGGGAGGGGAGGGGGGGGTACTTGTGACGGGCGATTTATCACCCTTCGTAATAGTCCCCTTAACTTGAGAATTATAGACTTTTTCGGCGAGAATACATGCCCGCTGGATAGCCAATTCTGCGATCCGGCGCTCGTTGGCGTATGACATTGTCAAGTAAGTTCTGTTGTGACGACGAGGGAGAAGGGTGAGAAGAGAACGCAAGGAATTGAAGGTGAGTCGGGTATACACTATCGCCGTGGTATTGAGCCCCTTTTCTTATTTCTTTCTTGTTTGTTACGATACGGCCTTGTATGCGTGCAATGTTGCAGTGTTGGAGGCTTTTCACTGTGAACCTTGATGGTCGCATAGGATAGCGGGGGAGGGGAAGTTGTGTTAACGCCGCTAGCCGGATACCCCACGTCTCTTGAAATGCTTACCCGTATCCGAAATCTAGATTCGATAGATTATGAGGAATCGGGGAAAAAAGTAAAACTTGAGATGAAGATGAGAACTTTTCTCATTTTGAAATGACGGGATTCGACCGTGCGAAGGCGTGATGGAGTGATGTATTATATGATACATAGTGGATACCTAAACGACAGGTAGAGGAAGCAATGATTGAAGGGGGCAGGGGAAGCTTATAAAAGGCACGAAACAAGAAGGGAAGCCTGAAGAGTTATCGGGGGGCAAGTACGAAGGGCAATTGTGCGATGGTAGGGAAAACACAGAGGTGCAAGAGATCGATATCAGGTCTAAAAAATAAAATAAAAAACAATACGGCCGGTCAGAACAAGGTTGAAGGGGTGGTTTTCGAATGCCGCCGGGGCGTTTCACATAGGCCCCGGAACACGTTGAATAAGAATAACTCTGCGCCATTCGTAAATTGCGAGGGTTGTGGGGGTTGCGGGCACATCCACGGCCCCGGCCTCGAATTTTGCCCCACCTTCAGAATCGGCAGAATGGAAATATTCGAGCACGCTTTCAAAGTCCGCTTGATGTTTGTCGTTCCACTGGGTTGCGTGGAAGGTGGGATTGGCGATAATGGTTGCGCGTTTGTTGAACATTGAGATTACCCTTTCGGATTCTGTAACTTTTAGTTAAAATTACGGAAAACTGACACAATGCCCGCGAATTCGATAGTAGGGGTACTTACTGCCCGTCAAGACACAATGCCCGTCAGTTAAATTTAATGGGTGTAACTAACCCTCAGGGCCTGGGGGGAGGAGCGTATCGTTATCCAGTGTAGTGAATATAGCAGAATAGATTTACTCTCAATTTGAAAAGACAAAAAAAAACTATAGTGAAATACAATGTTTCTCTAAAACAGACAAAATTATACACGACATGATAGATGGCAAAAACAGACATGGAATGCGATCTTTTCCTATTTCTACTGGATATACTTTTCTTGGACCAATTTCTGGTCTTACATTCCACCTGACCGTAGAAGAGACTACCGGCTGTAGCATACTATAGAAACTGGAATAATTGAGTGGCACAATTCTCTTGGGAAGGGTTTCATCAATCTGTTTATATGCAATGCTATAGCCTATAAGTGCTAGTAGGGTGAGAATTTTTTTCTTCAACAATTACGGGACATCTCTTGTTGAACCTTAAACTATTTAGGTTTGGTTATACCCCATTAAATTTAGCTAACAGGAATTGTGTCTTGACGGGCAGGGAGTACACTTACTATCAAATTCGCGGGCATTGTGTCAGTTTTCCGTTAAAATTATTATAACTGTCAGGTTAGGGCACATACTAGAATAACGCTCCACCATAGTGTAATAGATACCGTACAACTCATGAAAGGTTGACGTATTAGTAAGATGTCCACAGGTAAACAGGTGGGAATCGGTAAGGATATTTCCATTATGCGTGGCAATATTTCCGCTGATAGTACCGCCAGTGGTGGTATCATCTTCAATGGGGGCTTTGCCTTTCATAATGCAGTAGTTAATGTATAAACTGCCCCGGATTGCTATATCATCCTTCATAGTCACCTCTTCAATATCTATCCCCACAACCGCTTCTTTATTACCCTTCCTACCTCCTATCCTCTCAACTTCAATAACTTCAACCATATTGTCATATACAATGCCTTGCATCTTATCCTCAACTCCCTCCCTCTATTTTAATACATTAGGCCATGTGCTTTGTAGTTTGAAAAATACCACCAAACTCGATAGTTGCATTGTGATAATCCACTTTCTCATCTCTTTCTGGATATCTGTTGTCTCAGTACTCAACTAGTTGAGTGTGTTGAACAGATTTCTCCCTTCTTAGTTTACATATGTATAATTGATGGGGATCTAGCTCCCAAAGAGTGTTTTTTGGACATCCTTAGATGCAGCTTGTAGTATATGGATAGCAAAGATCTTTTCAACCTTTAGATTCTTGTTTTTTAAAACTTGACATTTGATCATCACTATATGCAATCCTTAACAGCCTGAGTACTTGTAATATAGGAAGAAAAATGTGAGTAGTTGGGCCCGGGGATAGGATGACAAGAAGACCAGTATAACCACCTTATAGGATAATAGTAGAAATCAATTAGGTGACAATACTACCTTTATATCAAAGTAGAGTATTTAACAAAACATAGGCCATCAGCAAAATGTTTTCGCTGGTCCTGAAGTCACCTGGCTACCCTTGGTCCCCTTGGACCCCTTGGTCCACCACCCAGCACCGAGGTCCCGCCGTTTTACTCGGACCCTGGGTCCGCGGTCCTGGTACACACTTCCCTCGTTCTAGCGATATCTGGTCCACACTTCCCTTGTCCCAGCGGTCCCTGGTCCACCCTTCCCTTGTCCTGGCTATCTCATATCCTTACTTTGCCTCTTCTATCCTATGTTGCACCTCCCTCATATACCCCTTCTACTCCCGGACCTCTGCCTCCCTCAGCCCTGAGCCATCCTGGTCTATCGCCCTCGTCCCCCAGTTTACGCGTTTTTGATTTCAATCACCTTCTGTTCCTTGC
>Ga0307507_10007215_pt1 | contig 16348 bp, 16 predicted proteins | sample 7_EM_MG_FD_207223 | JGI IMG/M metagenome (GOLD analysis project Ga0307507, IMG submission 207223) | Populus trichocarpa ectomycorrhiza microbial communities from riparian zone in the Pacific Northwest, United States - 7_EM | ecosystem: Host-associated > Plants > Roots > Unclassified | place... | reverse complement strand
CACCCTGATCCACCCTGATCCACATTTTCGGTAAAATTTCCAAAAGTGTGGATCAGAGCGGATCGGAGTGGACCAGGGGGACCACGGGGACCACAACCCCCCTTGGTGGACCAGGAGCGTTCAGGACCACCTTGGACCACGCTCCGACATTTCCCTGATGAGTTACCCAATATGTACTGCTGGCTGGAGAGGGGTTGTGGGACATTAAGCTGAACTGGATCGGGTATAAAGGGCAAACAGACTTCATGCTATAAAAAGCCCTATAGTGTTATTATTTAGATAAGTGTGTAGTAGGTAAATAATATACCGAAAAGGTTGATAAAAAAAAAATGTTTTCGTACAAGGCAGGGATTATTTTGCGGGTTAACCTAAAATAACTGTTCGAAAACATCTGGCCTGGCACTTGCATATATACATTCAGGGGTACCTAACTTGGTGGGAAATTCATCCAAAATTATGTCAGCTTTGTGTAAAAAGGCTACCCCTTTGTGGGTTCTGTGGGGTCTGTGGAAAGTTATCTCTTATCAGCCTCATACAAGAAATTATACGGCTCCGGAGTGCATACGGAACATCTGGTGGGGGGCTCAAAAACTGACTCCAGGAGTCTCTTTACGGCCTCAAGCTACCCCTTCAAGGCACTTTGGAGCATCATCCTCATATTAGTCGAGTGATATATTATGATAATGAAGGTGCCGCTCGCTGATATTAGGACCCAAGGTCGTTATCAGCACCTTTCAATGTAAGGTTCAGCTCGCCTAGCCGCAGCTATTGGTAGCCCGATTCTGGATAATGGAAATGACAGGGATTTGCCTTGGATATTCTGGTGGCGCAAAGAAGGGAAGGTTAGACTAGACAGCTGCCAGCTGATATACTCGAGTATAGTAGAATTTGTTTGTAAGCGATATCATATCACACTAGGTAGGCGTAGCCACGGGAAGCACCTGGCGTTAATATGGGCGATTAGCTGTGGATAAATTATCATATTTCTGGTCGACTCCCTAAACGGGCCCTTCATGACTTTATCCGTAAAGAGACCGAACGCAATCGTATCATGGCCACCGGAGGACTGAATTACTGTACTGGCAGTGTCGAAGCGTTTTTGGAAAAGACTGCTATTGCATACCACCCATTTTCGAGAAAAAGTGCCAAATTTTGGCGGTATGCAATAGCAGTCTTTTCTAAAAACGCTTCGACATTGCGAGTACTGTACAGGGAAACTTGCTTCGGACTGCGAAAGATATCAATCGGATGAAACCTATCGGACAAACTAAGTGGCTCGCCAATCGTTCTAACGGAATGGTTGAGAGGCATGACATCAAGTCCAGTTACATACCCCCTCAAGATCGATGTTGTGAACCTGGCCGAGGTGTATCAAGGTACTTTATGTGTATGGAGGTAACTATAAACCCGAAAGACTCGAGTACTCCTCTGCGGAGGGGAATACAATCGAATGATTAATAGCGCAGACAGAGTCTGTGTTGTCGTTATCGATAGGCTTAGCCTCGAAATCCCATTCAAATAGCAGAACTCTATAGAGGAACCCTAGGGGATCCCCCCCAATTGTACTCTTATTGGTCCGAGCGGGCAACCTGGTACTGCCTATCCGCCGTTTCCCATATCCTATGGGGGAAGCTATGGGGAAGGGAGGATGGTGAGGGGAGGAGCACAGCACAGATATTTCAGAGCAGGCATCTGAGTGGCTACACTGCATCTCGAGCATTACCCTGAAGTGGGATGAAGGGGAGGACAACCGGGATGATATAGCACAAGACTTGAGCAGGACGATACCCGAGTGTGCTTTACTTATGACAAGGAATAATAGAATTGCGACTAGGCGGGTCTCAGAACGCTACAAACCAGCTAAGTCCACTCTAACTCATATCTAGTATCACTCACGATAATAACACGAGTGTGAGAGCAAGAAGCATCAAACTCCCGAAGCCACCTGACAGACTACCCCGCTGTGCCCCACGGGACAGGCCCGTTATGTTGAGTTTTTCTGGGCTCGGCACAGGCAATCCCTTCGGGGAGGGGCCGCAGTACAGTTCCTGCGCTGTTGAGTTACATATTGCTTCAAAGTGGCATCGGCGACGCCGAAGAATTTCGGTGTCGCCGATACCGAGTTACCCATTCATGCAGCTCTGTAAGGGTCCCTCAAACGTTTCGCTTACACTCCCCGCCTTAAACTTGCCTAAAATGGGAAAGCTCTGCCCATCCTGAGAGTTCGCACAACCGTATTTCATATCCTAGTGGTAGGTCTCACGGTGGGATTAAGGGAACGAGGAAGGGGGACAATGGTGTTTTGTTCATATTATGCGACTCAGAGCCTTTTTTTATTCTCTTAGTGTGACAATTTCGTATTGCTACCTGGAGTCCGATGGGGCTGTCATAATTATTATTTTATGGGGGAGTTGGTAATGGGATATATGCTGGATGGATTCCTCTGTGCTGCTCATGTTGGTTGGGAAAAGAGTCGGTGACATACGATGCGGGTTTACTACATGGGGTAGTCGCAACTGGCGAAATGGGGTAGCAGATGTGCAGTTAAGCCAAACGCTTCCCTTTCATTTTGTTAAATTTGATAATTGCTTAAAAAACTGACAACCTAATAACCAGAGAATCAAGGAGAAACATAAGCCGTGTCGCAATCTCACCACCCATTCCAACGCTTGCCCGAGCAAGAAATAAGGGACATGGAAGGTATCAATGAAAACCTCAGCAGAAACCAAAAGCAAAGACACCGCCAATCCCGACCAGGAGATCAATAAAATTGCGGACTCTCATAATCGGGAACCCATTGCCTCGTTACATCAAACCGCTGTGAGGATTCATCTTGGAGGATATTCAATAGCTCATTCTGCTGCTGCTGTTGATTAAGCACGTTTGCAGCATCGATACCAATAGGTCGTCCATTCATATCCCCCAACGCTTCGATATTTTGTGGATCGGTTGTGCCACGAACGAAGGGGTCTGTAGGATCCCAGCCGCCCAAGAACCCCGGAATGCCATTTGTTGGGAACACATTATATACTGAAGCCGGGTCGAATATGCCTGGCAAATCTGCGACTTCGGGCAACTCTGGCCCTGGAGGACTATGGTTCTGCTCATTCTCGTAATCGGTAGAACGAAACCTAGCGGAATATGAAGCACCATGAGAAGCAGGTGTTCCGGATGCCCCAGGGCTAGGTGTCATTTCTTCCACCGATTGTGAGCCAGATGAACTTTCATACGTGTACGGTGAGGAATGGCTATAGGGGGAGAAACTAGCCCTTGTTACTGGCGAAGATCCGGCGTGGGAGCGATGCGATTTGATGGAAGGACTTTGAGTAGAGTGCCCACTATTCGCGGAATAGCTCTGCAAAGCCGCCTGACCTAGTCTATCAAATAGGTCTGCTGCTGCTTCTGTGCCTGGCCAACGCTCTGCGAGAATGGTTAACAAGGAAAGACTGATCTCTAGATTACACTCGACTTCTTCTCGATGATGCATTTCACGAATTTGGTCGTTATACAGAGTCCAGATCAGGGTGATAGTCGCAGTGTAGATCTGATGAAGGTAGACCCAGGTGAAGTCAATGGACTTTTCTTCAAACATTTTCTTTTGGAGATGGATTCCTTTTATGGCGGAGTTATAACAGTGCGAGACCGCCTCTGCTGACGGTTGAGGTATCTGAGGGCTTGGCCGATAGGTAAAGATGATCATAAGATGGTACCTGTAGAGTGGTCAGTGCGGGTAGGATCTTGTTATATTGATCCATCTACTTGCCTATGATCAAACCTAGGTACTGATGTTAGTATAGATATCAAAGGTACGCCAAAGGAGACCTACCAGTCTGGATTCATAGTCCCGCCGTGCTCATCTACAGGGCAAGAGGCTCTCCAGTTGTCAAGTTTGGCATGAATCTGGGCAAACCAGGGGTCGCCGTTATTTTTCGGGTGTTCCCGTGGGTTTTGATATAATGTTTGTCGAATCTCAGCCTGCAACCTCCTCATGCGGAAGAAATGCATGGATATCAGTTTTTTAACAGAAACAGGACCCGGCAGAATTCCACCAGCTGTTATGTACACATCGTCGACTGGTTCATAAAATCCAACGTCCACAAAGGCGTCTGCGGTTGCAAATGCTGACGGCCGGCCCAATACATGCGAAAGCCCATATCTATTGATCAGTCAGTTTACAATACCCTCGTGATGGCTTGGAACGTTGAAGCTTCAGAAGAAGAAAGAAAGCGGAATAAGATAAATCATGACAGGCGTCGCATACTCCATAGAGGCAGACGTCCAAAACCATCTTCTTCTCATATCTTTCGTTATCGGATCGAGGGGGGTGGCACTGAGCATGATTGTTCGCTCCTGATGATACCCAAGTTGCATGCATAGCCGGACTGCAATCCCAACTATGTGATAGACCTATCCACTATGGTCAGATATGGGGCTACAAGGGGGGATATCGGGATTGCCTACCGCCATGCGAGTGGGGGTCACTAGAGCATATTGTGCCATCACAAGCAAGCACTGGAGTGTCCTATGATCCATAGCCTCTAGGACATCCTCCATGTGCTGCAAGCCAGCGAGGAAATAACTATCAGCAAGACTAGCATAGTGCTTCGACAGCTTCTGCATACTAATCGCTAGCACCATCTTCAATTGGAAATTTTTAAAGGGATCCTCTGAACCCGCGTACACATCGGCTACATCTTGGACAAACGTGGGCTCATGAAGTACGGGGAGTTGATAGAGTGCTGGTTTTAAAATATCAGTCAGGCCCACAACAGTTTTTGGGCGATGCTCAGGACCCACCTCTTGCACAAAAAAGCTCGACGAGTTTATCAGTGATCTCGCGGCTGGGGAGTCTAGAAGCTGGTAAAGAGCTGAGGTTCGCATGTGGATCAGTTGGATCTGGATTGGTTCGCAGCGCATGTCGAAAAGTATTTCGATGCTGAGTGGTCAAATCCTTAAAAGCCTGAGAATCTAGGTTCTTCTTCGCGGCCTCTAGGACCAAGCGGGTTACAGTAACTCCGCTCGAGGAGCCTACATATCGTGGTTCTTTATAATGCTCGTAGTCGGCAAAGTTTACTAGGCCGACTCCCCTGACGAGTTCTTCACTATTTGGAGCCTCGGCTTCAACTAGAAGGGCCTCCCTGACCCTTAATTGCTCTTCCAAGTCCCGGACCTTATTTTGCAGATGGACGACATAACTTCTTGGGATCGTTTTCTGCTTCGTCGAATCGAAAAATTCGCAGTGCGCCCCACTCCGTTCACATGGCCCGCATTTGGGCAGGCCCGCATCACAGCGAGTTTTTCGCTATCAATAATAGTGAGAAAACTGACTCCAGGTACAATAAACAAATAGCAATAGGCTCTTACACTCCTGCATCGCGTGCAAGCGGTCAAAGTATGGTATAACTTTGGGGCGTTAGAGCTCTCGGATCCTCGTCCGTTTGCGTCGGTATCCCTATCGTCACTGTTGGTCCCTTGGCGACCATCAGTGGAGCTTCCTCGTCGTTCTGCCTCACTGCTTGCCCCTGGGGATTTTCTTGAGCTGTTATTTTCCTTCGCTTCCATCGAGAACTCATGGAGATTGGTTTGAGTCAGATTGATCGTTGCGACCGAGATGGATATTTCCCGTGTAGATGGTGGAAGGCGGCCAAATCAGAAGACCGACTTTTTTTCTTTTTTTCAATACTTTTTCCTCCCTTGCGACAATCTGCCCTTTTGGCCTGTACGAGTATAGTAGAGGGGCAAACGCGCCGAGGAAACGTGCCAAAAAAAGTGATAATGCCGTACGATAGACGCCGTGAAATTCGTAGATGCGTAAGGATTTAGAGCAGATGTCTGCAAGGCCAGCAGCTCTTGCTGTCAGCGGTTCGCCGGATTTATCAATTCCCCTCGTTCTCCGGAACGTGATGGTGTTGAGCGGTGACACAGGGCCGCGGGCTGCAGTAAGGGGCTCTTCTCTCCGGAAGGGAAAATAGCACCGGATGAAGTGGGATGTTCCGAGAAAACGGATTTCTTGGGCGAGTGCGATGTGAGTATGGTACGGTTACAGGTCGGCACCATGCTGAGCCCGTTCCACCGTGCCGTTTGTAACACTTTTTTCTCCTGGAGCAAGAGTTCAAGGGGCATCTAGGATCTAAATGTACTGTGCTCGAGTAACTTTGATGGCAGAGAAATTTACGCTACATAACGTCCGAGTCTCCACTCCTGGAGCCATTGGGTGGGGGGTCCTCTTGGGGCTTTCGGTTCGTGGTGATCCTTTTTGACAGGTGCATCTCTCTTGGACTGGCATAGTACTAGCACCTGTGCGGTTGTCTGCCGTACCGCATTCTACCAGTACAGCACCCCCCCGTATCACAATTCTCCAGGTCGGCGACTCTTCTTTCTCGAGGCCAACGTGTAGTGCGGGTACTCGAGGACGGGCGCAGTAGGTGTGTAGTCTTATGTAGGTTAGGGCCCACTCTACTCGTACAGTTGTGCTTCCCATCTGTTCACGGCTTCCATCATTTGCGGCGCCGGTATTCTTCCCCATGAACATCATTGTATTGTAGCTTCGCCCTCCTCCTGCCGTTTTGAACGAGCAGGGAAAGCGGTGCTACACAACACAGCACAGCCGAGGGAGACATCACTCGCCCACACACGCTGTGCTGATACCACAGAAGCTTTCGAAGAACGATGGGAGAACGCTTCATCTAGCCAGGGAATCAATCAGAGTTCGATCACCCCACCTTTTTTTCTTTTTAAACTTTCATTATGTTGTAAGTTACATTACCAGTACCATAGTTTCCTGTATTCCCTAAAATTTAATAGAATAACTTTTTGACATCCCTTGTATGCCTGGCAGCTACTGTGCAGTACTGTACTAGTACATCATGCGTACTCTTTTTTGTGAAAGGTGAAAATTTCCACACTTTTTTATAGTATGAAACGGTATGATACTGATAGCCGCCTCGTCCGTCAGTCTTGTGCACGCGTCTCGTATTGATACTCCCGTCCGTCTTACGATTGTCCGGCACTTGTGTGCTCGAGTTATGTGGTATGGTATGTACGCTAAGGAGGGTAGAATCGGATGGGATAAGGCCGGATAGGAGGAATAGGACTGCATTGTTTTGCAAAGACTCAGAGTCCAGTGTTCTATAGGGGGCTTGTATGGGGGGTGGGTGGATGGGATGAATACGAATGAATGATAGGATTTGAATCTATTTTTTCCCCATCTTGATGCTTGGATGGGCTAGGTTCGGATTTTGCGGTGCTCATCTCCATGGGGAAGACCGCTCTGTGCGAGTACTTGTGGAGTACCGGTATCAGAGAAAGATATTCGAGTAGATGGATGGAGTTGAACTATCAGGTATCAAGTCAATCCCATCATACTTGAGTAAATTTAGTTAAGAAAGAAGGTATCATGGCCGGCCGGGCATCGGACGTACTTTATCGGGATTTACGAGATCTGATTGCGTCTAATGCGGGGCGAAAGGGCCGTCTCTACTTGCAATAAAACCCCCCTTCGTGGTACAGTGGAGCACGGTCTTGTATCGATGAATCCTCCCTCTTCTTCTCTTTTCTTCTCTCCCAAGGATGAGTTCGATAGAGAGGTTATCCTTCTATGAAGTTCTTTCTACTTGTGTCTCCCTTCCTTCCGTCCTAGGAGAAGACGTGAGGGGCTTACAGCATTTGTTCTGGTCATGGATGAATGAATATCTTGCTAGTACAGTAGCTGGTATTGGCAATGGAGTGATCTGCGCACAGCCGTTGCAACGGCTGTTACCCCTGTGTACTGTACAGTACAACGGAACAAATCCAATCCTGAGTACCGTAGGCTGCTGACTGCTAGAGAAAGTGCGGGGAGGCCGGAATTAAGCCATGAACAAGGCGTGTGGTTGTGTGGATGGATGAATGGGATGAGGGATGAGGGATGAGGAGTGAGATCAGGCAAGGTTGGCGCGACCGTATCATACATTTTAAGTTTGCTTTCACTCTATGGTGCGCGACACCTAGACGGGGCCTTTCTTGGCAAAAGGTTCAAAAATTCATCCAATTACTAGTCCAAATTGAGTATAAGCTAGGCCTGAATAGGAATCACTAGTGCCTTATGCTTGTACAATATTAGCGGGTTTTGCCTGGCTTTAATGACTTTGTATGGAGTTCAAAATTACTACCTCCCATATAAATTATTTCCTCTATCTCCTCAACCAAAACACAAGATTTTTAAGAAATTAAACCTTAGAGTTGCCCTCTGATTGATTATCTATCGGTATAAGGATTTGTATTTGGAAATAGTTGTGGTGGTCAAATGTCGATTCATTTCTTGTTTAGGTGGTTTTTTGGGGCCCCGTCTAAGTGTCGCACACCATATCATACTTGAGAGTTTCTTGATCCACTTTACTTGATTCTCTAGCTTGCTTGCTTGTTCTCCACACACCATAATACTTACATACACGACCGAGAGCTGTGTTTTCTTGTTTTTCCGGAGGGAGGGGTTTAAACTTCTTTTTTTTTTGAGCTTTTTTCCCTTCTACCTCTTGTTTGATCGAGTGAGCGTGGGAGAAAGGGGAAACGAAGGGAAACGACTTCGGGAGGAGTGGGAGAGAGAGGGAAGGAAAAATATGAGCAACTCTGTGTCCGATTTGAGTTCTCCCCTTTTGAGAGTCAGTAGACCTGTCAGTGCCTGTTCACGATGCAGGAGTGCCAAAGTCAAGGTATCACACGCTCGGTGATAAAAACCAAACCTCCCTTCTCCTTCCTTAAACAACGTTGGAAACAAACTGACTGACATCCCGACTCTAGTGTGATGGAAAACTCCCCGCCTGCACTGCTTGCGAAAAGTCCGGAAAAGGTCACGAATGTGCCGGCGGCAGCGACCAGTTTGCTCGGGGGAAGGAGAGGAGGTGAGCACTTTGAAACCAAGCCAGCCTTCCCGGCTCGGAGGATTTCTGACAGATGTGGAAAGCTACATTGCGTCGCTGGAGTCGAAGATGGAGAAGCTGGAGAAGAAACTTGCTGCTCTGGAGAGCCACAAAGCTCCCTCTGGGTCAGTGAGCAGTAATGGGTTTAGCGATGGCAACTCCCTTGTAACTCAGCAGAATCATAGGAGAGGTTTGTGAAGTAACGCTGGGATCGTTTGGAATTTGGTTTACTGATCGGGGATTTTTAAGATCGACGGAGCATAACGCCTGGGTCGCCGCTGCCGAACGGGGCGAAGGCTAAGACGAAAAAACGGGAGGAGGCGAATGAGATTGAAGATCTGGTTGCTGATTTGGGATATATGTGGGTTTATATCTCGATCCAAGGCCAATTGGGGAGTGGAAGATAGGTTAATATCTCGTGGTGGATTCACGATCTAGGGCTATCAATGCTACGACCCGAGATTTTTATGGATTTGCGAGAGATATGACCTTCGCGAAGGTCGTGCTGAAGGCGTCAACTACTTCGAAAGCTCTCGAGACAAAACCTAGGGCGAGACTTCCTCCACGCTACACAGCGACACAATTGATCCAGCACTACTTCGACAAGATATTCACTACACTGCCGTGTCTGAATGAGGCCAGTTTCTTCGGCGCTGTGGACTCGGTGTATCGCGACGAATCGAGGTGTTCTCCCTACGATATTTACACCGTCTACATGGTGCTTGCTATAGGGACGATGTCACTGTCTAAAAGCAGGGATTCCCCGGCAGCGCATAATGCGGCCTGCTTCGTGAAATCTGCTCTTGAGCATGCGGATGCTGTAATTTCCCCTAGTGCTATTACCGGCGTTCAGGCTGCCCTGCTTCTAGTGCAGTACTCTATGCTAGAACCTGCGCATTTTAATAGCTGGTATCTGATTGGGATCGCGTCGCGGATAATGGTGGATTTAGGACTTCATCAGGAACCAACAAAGAGTCTGAGGAAGAAGTCGGCTGACATGGACCTGAGAAGAAGAATTTTCTATTGTGTGTATGCTTTAGACAGGTATATTGAGTTCTGAATTCCTGCCAGCAATGTTCTTCCTGACTTCTGCAGGTCAATCAGCATGGTCCTTCAACGACCGTTTACATTCTCAGATGACTCAGTATTAGTCGACCTCCCAAAACTTGAGGACCCAGAGGTAGCAAAGCAGATAATAGTCCGGGGAACATTAACGCCCATGGCTACCGCAATCCACCTCTTCTGTCTCCGGAAACTACAATCCGAATGGTACCAATTCCTGCATCTCTCGGGTTCGGAACCCGTGCAAGATCCAACGGCCTACTTCCGCAGCAAAACGGCGATCCTAAAGGAATGGCTAGGCAAAATTCCTGAGACAATAAACAGCTCTACACGAGACTGGTTGCATCTAGAATGGTACTACTTAAATGTCTACACCGCAGCACCCTGTCCTAAGATCCCAAGACCTTGCGACGAAGCCATAGCCCAAGTATTCCAGAACTGCGTAAGCTACGCCCTCATGTTCCGGAGTATTCTCCAAAACTCCAACGTCCGCTTTGTATATACGTACCATGACGCACTCCGAACATACTTTATCGGGAACAACTTCCTCCACGCGTTCTGGCGCTCGGAAGACACGGTTATCACCGGTGCGAATGTGACATCAGCCATTGACGCCGTCAAAGCCATTATATTCGTCCTGACTTCCATGATCGTGCGCTGGCAGGAGGTCGAAGTCCTGAGAGATAAATTCCGGGTGGAATCGGGCTACATGTTGAGGAATTTGGAGGCACGGCAACAGGCCCTATTGGCGCCACCAAGGCCCCAGGTTACGAGGGAGCAGGCAGAGAGAACGCTTAGGCACCAGCTGAGCCTTGAGTGGGGGGAGATTGACGGCGCCAATCCGCAGCTGTATAATCCGTCGGGGCATATTGCCATGGCGGATCTCGGGAATGTGGCGTTTTACCGGTATGTTTAAATGTACCAAGCCGCTGGTGGTTTGGCGGAGGGGGGGAAGGAGAGATTACTGGCTTCCCCATGTCGTAGTCTTTGGGCTTTATTTATTTTGAACTGTCTTTCGTTTTTCTCTTTCATGATGCAACGAAACCTACTGTAGTCTCGGAAATATTTTGGTTCCCGACCCCAGTTTTTTTTTTTTATTTAATCAATACCTATCTCCATTTTTTTCAGAAGAGGAACCAAAAAATCACTGCGTGCTTTGATTCCCATCTCATCAGCAACGGGCCTTACCACAACTCCTTTTATGATACTCTGGTGCTTGACTTCTTTTCCGGCTCCCCCCGGCTTACATCACACTACACCTGAAATAATCATTCAATTCGCACTGTCGGTGCTAATACGAGGGGGTGTGGGAGCGTTCGTAAAAGTGCTACAATACACAAGAAGTCAAGCCAAGCTCTGTATCCGCGTTAGGGAAGCGGAACTATGCTATCAGGTTTAGTGGACCTGTTAATGGAAAGAAATCTGCGCCGTAATTTGGTCTAAAATGCTTTCGATATCACTCGATTGACATTTCTAGAAAAGTGCGAAGCTAGTTTTTTAGTTTGCATTTTAGCACGATGGAGGGAAATTCGGCATTAGAGGGTTTGCGCAGCGCAACCTAGGTGGCGGTTAGGACAAAAGCGACCTAGGTGGGGGAAAGAGTTTGCGCAGAAAATGCAGGTGGCATGACAGCATGATTTTCTGCAATGACGGAAGTGTGATATATGTAGTGTATTGATAGACTAATTGGGAGTGCGATAGATAACATACCTGGACTCCAATTCTTTCCAACAATGCTTGCCAGTCAGTTCCTCCACAAGCGAAGTACTAGAAGATTAGTTTTACTACAGCATCTTCGCCTTACACTCTCCCATGATAACAGCCGTAAGAGGTGACTATTGTGGGAAGGAGGAAGGTTGGACTTGGATAGCTTGACTGAGGAGGAATGGAGAAACCAATTCCGGTATGTTTTACTTGAATATTACTTTGTACATAGTGAGTATAAGAGAATGAAATGTGTACTTACAAGTAAAAGATTTACAAAGAGTGAAGTTGAAGAACTTGTTGAGGTTCTTCAATTACCAAATCCAATCCAAGCTGAGAATCGGATCACGGAAGATAGTCGCACTACCCTATGTATGCTCTTAGCAAGATTAGCATATCCAAATTGATTGTACGACCTTGCTGTAAGGTTCGGCTGGCCGCCTGTAGAGCAAGTATCTCGTATTAGCACAGCAACTCAAACAAGAATTCACGATTGATGGAGGCACTTACTTCGCTGGGATGCAGAGCGATTGACAGCAGAGAGATTAGCGAGATATGCGCTAACTATTTAGCAAAAGGGGGCACCACTAGAAACTATGTGGGGGTTTATCGATGGGACGATCCGCAGAATTGCGCGGCCTACCTATCACCAACACACTTGCTATAATGGTTGGAAGCGGAAACATTGTCTCAAGTAGCATGGGATTGTAACTCTAGATGGGCTAATTAGTCATTTGTTTGGCCCGGTTGATGGGTGGAGAAACGATGCGTTTCTCTGGCAGGAATCTAACCTACCGAATATTTTAGAGCAACACTCTCACACACTAGACGGAACCCCGTTCCAGGTATATGGTGATCCTGCTTACAGTATCAACCAGTTTATTCTATTACCATATCAAGGGGCCCAACTTACAAATGATCAGAGGCAGTGGAACAGGTCTATGTCCCGGCTTAGGATTGTTGCTGAGTGGGCATTCAAGGAAATTATAAACACTTTTAGCTTTTTGGACTTGGTCAAAAATCAGAAACATTTACTGCAACCTGTAGTAGTATAATTTAGGGTAGCTGTTCTTCTTCATAATGCCCATGTATGTTTACACAAGCCACAAGTTACTCAATATTTTAATATTGAAAATGTACAAATAAGAGTTAGACGTACCAAGAGGGCCAACCAGTAAGGCTCACGCAGAGACCCCTGCGTACCAATAAGTCCAAGTACAACTACTCAAAAGAGATGGATCTCGGTCTAGCTTAAGATGATAGTCATGTGCCTTCGACTATAAGGTCACGTGTTTGATTCAGAGCCACGTCATAGTTATTATTAGTTAAAATATAATTATGCGACAAGTCATAAATGACAGCGACAATAGCGCAGAGACGTCTGAGAGATTTAAGTGGGCGTTCCCGTTTTAGGATGCCCATAGGGTAGGAACGAGAGTTCCCTAAGATGATGGACGAAATTAGAATAAACACTTAGGTAAAATATCGTATAAAGATACCAGAAGACACATAGCGGAGACCTCCGGGCCCACTCAGAACCAGTGAGTACGAACATAAGATAGTGTGTGCAATTTGCTATTCGCGCGATCGCTGCCACAAGCAAGTTTGGAAACCTGATGCGCAAACAGTAACAGACTCTCGCGCATTGAATGGTCTGACGCCTTGAAGTTGGCCGCTTCATATACAGTTCGGTGAAGAGATATTATTACGTTGGCATTAGTCGACTACCTGTACTCTAGACTGGCCTATTATCCGCGGGACTGACACACCCTCACGATAATATCGTAGTCTACGTCTTCATAATGTGAGTATAGAGTCGAACAGTTGTCAGGGTCAAGAGGTGTTCGCACTTACGAGTTCAGAGAACTTTGTTCGGTCGATACTTAGTTAGTATGGTTAGAACATGTAGCCTGCGAACACTCAGACGTGGAAGATAAATATCGAAGTGCCTCCCTCGCTTATAAAAAATCATCAAGCACCGGAGAAGGGATCTTATCAATATAAAATGTCATAAACCTTTACTATCTTATTATCTTTTTCATCCTAGACGAGGAACTTAAGTTACACTTTATTACGAGCCTTCCTAGACAAGATTCTCCGTCTACAAACCCACTTGAGCATACGGCCTAGACCGGTATTATAGTTACTATACCAGCTACCTCTAACAATAAGTGAAGAATTGATATAGGACGAACTTTTGGAATCCCCCTTATTGTCAGAATATTTTCATAACTAACATGTCAATTCTACTTGTATACTATAGATTCTAGTTAAGAGTAAATACTTTTTGGTTTATTTCAGTAGTATTTTAACCACTGCTACTCAAACCGAAAGAGGTCAACCCTGACAAGCCTGATAATGAAGGCCAAACACCACTCTCACATGCAGCTTGGAATAGTCAAAAAGAGATTGCAAAATACTACTCATGTGGGAAGAGGTCCACTGTAACCGGTATGGATTACTGGTTTGGTTTTGAAGTATAGTTTGATACTCAGTATGTTTTATTTATTGTGTCAAGATATCATTTGATACTTGATATGTTTTATGTTACCTTTCAAGACTCCCGTTTTGGAGTCTTTATAGTTATTGTTTACAAGGCTCTGGTTAGCCTAACAAGTGTATTTAAGACCTGCTATTCTCCGGACTTAGAGAGAGCAAACTCCGGCAGACAGAGTTTTCAATATACTTGGTTGAATAGTTACTTCTTCAGTTCGCTTCGAGAATCCAGACCAAACATACTCGGCTATTAGGAACTACTTGGTAGTTGTGATATAGTAAGAAGTTTATTACAACAACTTAGTCTAAGCCTTCAGTACTTAGTCTCATTAGATACCACACTCTGGTATAGGGATAGTATTATTACCCTATCAATACCTGCCACCACTCAGGAGGCGGTTACATCCACGATAACAAGTCAGATAAGTACGGCCAGGCACCACTCTCTGATCTCACTCGGAAAGGGCATGAGGTAGTGGGGAAAATACTACTCAAACAGAAAGAGGTCAACCCTCCAGCTAAGAAGCCTAATTGCTGGCACTAGCAATGACTGAACGCCCCTCTAGTAGCATGCCACTTGGAAAAATCATAAAGCGGTTATGAAAATACTAGTCGGGTAGCAACAGGTCTACCCCAACAAGCCAGATAAGTACTGCCAAGCACCTGTTTCTAATGCCGGTCAGGAAGAATATAAGATAGTGGTGAAGATGTTGCTCAGGTAGGAGGTCAACGCTAACCAGTCCGATACAGAAGGCCAAATATGACTCTCGCTTGCCAGTTGGTATGAATGTACTCGAGTAAGGTATCTTCACCACCCCTGTATATCCACCAGATGAGGTAACAAGAGCAGTATCTGCCCGTACTTATCTGGTTTGTCAGGTTTGCCTTTTGTTGTCAGAGCAGTAGTTTCACTACTGCTTGATATCCGCTTACTAGGGTGGTAATTGAGAGTGGTGTTTGTCCAGCATTATCGGGCTTGTTGGGTTGGCCTCTTCTCGTCTGAACTGTATGTTCGCTACTCCTTCTATAGTTAAAAGACTAATCAAATCACATACAAAAGAGAGAGGAGGGATAAGTAAGATTTCCAGTTTTATATACATAGTGTTAGAGTATAGCTATGTACAATATAATTCTTTTTAGATTTCTCCATTATGGCGCAATGCTTTTAAAATCAATACCAGTTCCTCTTTTCTAGCTTCACGCTCAAGGTGGGCATCATGAGATCAGAGCTCACTTTGCTCACGAATCTTATTGGTAAGCTCAAGAATTCCACCCATGAGATCCTCATGCTTCTCATCATTCTTGGCCTTTAATGCTTTCATTTCTTCCTTGTCCTCTTGCAATCCTGCTGTAAACTCTTCCAATACTTTTTCAACTGCTTTCATACCCGCATTTTTGGGCTTTTTGGCCGGAGGTGCTGCAGCACCACCAATCATGCCATCTGGAGTATCTCCACCTTCATCCCGTCTTCTGACTAACCCTCTCATTGCATCCTCTTGTACCCGGCGTCCATCCCTCTCTAGCTGGGCTGCCATTTCCTGTGCTAATCGTCGAGTTGTAGGGTCTATACTACTTTAATCCCACTGAGTAGTGAGCTCCACCATGTTGAGTTCGAACTCGCCGAAGTCTTCTTTGATTCCACTCTTCCGTAACGAGTCGAGTTCCCCTTTCTCTTATTATCTATTGTAAGCATTCCTAGTTTATAGTTTAATTATTAGCATGTTCACTAACTTTATATATTTGCACTAGCTTCTTTACACGTTGGCGGCAAGATTTGTGACTGCGCAAAATTGGCTGTGGCTCCAACCTTCGAAGCACTTGTGCTACCTCTGCCCATTTTGCCACCACCCTACCACGCCCACAATTGATAGGATCAGTTGCAAGCACCTGGCGGCTCAATGCACGATCCATCCAATCTATCCTCTTTGTAGCTCTCCCTGCATGAGTACTGTCACTCGCCCCCAGGTGTGCACCATCAACCCTGCTCAGCTCCCCTGTAGTCCTCCCCATACTAGCTTGTTGTCGAGCTTCTGCCCTCTCAGGCATGATTGTAGTTCTCCCTTCCATGGCTAGGTGTTAGGCATGCCAAGAATGCCGACCCATAAAGCTCACGCACAGACCCCTGCGTACCAATCAGTTAAAAGAATACGAAGTACAAAAGATACATCTCGGTCTAGCTTAAGATGATA
>Ga0307507_10007214_pt1 | contig 16350 bp, 4 predicted proteins | sample 7_EM_MG_FD_207223 | JGI IMG/M metagenome (GOLD analysis project Ga0307507, IMG submission 207223) | Populus trichocarpa ectomycorrhiza microbial communities from riparian zone in the Pacific Northwest, United States - 7_EM | ecosystem: Host-associated > Plants > Roots > Unclassified | place... | reverse complement strand
ATTACTATATCTTAAAAACTACTGAACCATTTACTATGCAACTTTAATAGAGGCTGTAGAGCATATATAAAAGTCTAAATTTAAATTATTAAAATTTATTATTAAGTGGTTGTTAAGATATTAAAGTATAATTTTTCTATTTTTTGGTGTGTTTTTGAAGTGATTAGCTTACCCGTTTAACCAGCTCACCCGTGAAATACGTTATATAATAAAATTATAAATTCTTAACTAAATTAAATTATTTTAAACCTTTGGCTAAAGGGGGGGTACTATAATAGGACTAGCCCAGTTATAGTAGGAATGTCTTAGTAAAACACTTAATGTCACAGCATAGTCCTAACGCGTACTATCTCGTACTGTTTCATACTGTTAGCTAGCCCACCACTAGCGCCTTGGCGGCTGCCCCTACTATTTGTATACAATACCCCCTTTTACCTCCTTCTCCTCTTTATACCACAATGTAGTTATTCAGCCTATTAGCATTATAGCACTGTGACAGTTTGTGGTATCTCCTCTTACACCCTATCGCGATCTTTATTTTCCCTAGTCCACTGTCTCTATTTTCCCAGTATAATCGCGACCTGGCGCGACCAATAACACCATACCACAGTCCTAGACAATCTTAGTATAGTCCTAAACAATCTTAGTACAGTTCTAAATAATCTTAGTATTGTCCTAGACAATCTTAGCATTATAGCTAGCCTTATAGATTTTAATTACCCTGCCCAAATCCCCTAAAATAGGTAACTAGAATACCCCGTTAGCAAACACACGCAAAGCGCTCGCCCGCCTCTTTAATACCTCCTACACTAACATTGCCTAGGTAATTAGGAGTGGTCTAGAGTACCTTAAGGACCTTAATATAGTAGGAACATTTTAGCACCTCTCTATATATACAACCCTTTTAACTAGCGTTAAGAGCAGTCTCCAAATAGTCTATAATAAAGGCCGGACTATAAAGTCCTAACTTAAAGAAGCTCAACACAGAATTAACTCCCTTAAGACACTTAAACTACGTGTAAAGCAATACAAACAGCAAGCTTTGGTATATACTGAGACTATACAAAGCCTAAGCTCTTAGATTACTATACTTACCCAAACCATTACCAATAAGAACACCGCTACTGGCTCTCCTCCCCTAGCTAAGCCCTATAGAAAAAAGCATAAAGCAAAAAACCCTACCTTATTTAATAGTAAGGGATCGCCAACTAAAAAGCAAGAAAAATTTAAAATATAGGAAATAAAGATCCAAGGCGTTTTCTATAGAGATACAAAGTACTTTAAGACCCTAATAGACAAAGTCCTCTATATATCAGACATGCTAATAGATAAGGCTTATAACTATATTAAGCATGGCCTTAATATGCTATGTATATACCCAAATAACCTAAGCAAATGGGCCTTCTCTAACTAAGAGTCTATGTTTGCGTATATAAAGAAGCACTATAAGACTATAGATACAACCTAAGCGGCTAAGAATAAATTAGACACCTTAAGCTAAGGTAAGTATAATTACTAGTCCTAGAAAGCAGAGCTTAATAAGTTAATAATAAAAGCAAATAAAACTAAGGAACAAAAGGTAGATCTACTTAAGAAGAATATTTCGTCTAAGATAAAGGACTTAGCCCTTACCCTTAGCCGCAAAATCAACGATGCTAACTATAAGGGCTAGAGTAAGCAAATAGACGTATTTGCTTATAACCTATAAAACTACGCCTACCATACTAAGCTAAATACCGCTAAGTTAAATATCACTAGCAGCTATTAACCTATACTACCTAACAACAATACCTTAGCACTAGCACCATAGAATGACCTAATAAACCTTAACGCCGTTAAATTCGGCGGCGGTAGTAGTAGCCTCCCTAACAACGTCTAAAGATATTACATAGATAACAGACTTTACCTAGCATATAGTCAACCTGGCTACTAGAAAGATGCTTACAACCCTAAAATAAACCTAAATCCCCTTTTAATACTACCGCGCCAACCCCTTCCTAGCCGCAGTGGATTCTTTAGTAAAGGGATTAGTAACTAAAACAATAACTATAGATAGGGATGTAGGTTTAGACATAGAGACCCACCCCCATAATTCCCTTCCCTAATACAGCCCCAGCCAATGGTTCCGTATATAAACTATAGACAAGTGCTCCATGCCGCTACTAACCGTAAGACCGGCTATGTCCTTAGTAAAGTACCCCCTAGCACATATACACCGTCGGAGACCAATATATTAGGATATACTAGCCAAGACTATAGCTACCAGCTAAGCTCTATAATCCAGTTATTAAAAGACCAACCCTTAGACTAAGTCGCCTCTAAGGGTTAGAACCATATAGGGAGGAGGACAAAAGGATTAGATCTATACTACTAGATTAATTAGATCTTATTTTAAGTTAGCTGCCACTTAACCTTAGAATAGTAAATAATAATAGAAATACTATCCTTATTTAGACCTACCTCTCCTTACTACACAACCCACTCCTATAAGTTTTTATTAAAACAGTAAGCCTTATTAACAGTAGTAGTACAGTACTAGCATTTATAGACGAAGACTTACTTATAAAAAAGCACAATATTATAACAAAAAGACTCCTAGTCCTAAAACCACTCCGCCTTACTAATAGACTCCTATCTAGCTTTATTACCCACTACTTTACAGCAAGAATAATAATTGGCTACTATACAGAATCCATACTCTTCTATATTATAAAGTTATCACCCTTAATACTAGTAATTCTTAAAATACCTTAGCTTAAAAAGCATAACCTAAAACCAGACTTCCCTACTCTAGAGCTTAATTTCAACTCCAATTACTATGCCTATAACTATCTCCTATAGTATATTCCTAACTGTAACTAAGTAGTACTATATAGACGCATTATACGGCCAACTCTTAGATACTATCAGCTAATAGTAAAAGAGGTACCTAACACTAGTAAGCTAATATACACAGTAAATAAAACAGAGATTCTAGAAGACTAGACTACCGCCCTATTCCTAAAAAAATAAACACCGCCAGAACTATAAGTCCCCTACATATACCCGCTCAACCTAGGTTAGCCAATAAGACACCCAACTTTAAGTTATTTACCGTACGTATATATAACCGCACGTATAATAGCCAAGGGCGTTATAGCTAAGACCGAAACCAAAGCAATTAAGACCTCCCCCCCGCAACACCCAACCTTACACCTATCTCCCGCGCGTACCATACAAGGCCGCCGCCTTGTTTCCGCCCCCCTAGGCTAACTAAGCCGTGCCAGCCTAGCCATAGCACCGGAGAACCAGACATACCCTAACCTAGACAACATTAAATACATTTATGCCGTTAATTTTACCTAGTTCTATAAACAAAAAGGCGTAAAGGTAATAAGGATCTATATAACAGAGCTAGTAGAACCAGTTAAATAAGAAGAACACTAATAGCTACTTAAGGAGCTACCTATAGGCCTAATAAAAGTACTAAACCTATTAGAAAGGTCTTTCTACCAGCTAATAAAAGGCAACTATATAATAGAGGAAGCCTATAAAGCGCTACCCCTTTATTTCTATAACTTCCTTAAGATAAACCTAAAAACCAAGTCTAAGTTTCTACACCAGAAGATAGTTAATACTAATATTAAGAAATTCCTAAAAGGCAAACCAGAATTAACCTACAAGGATATTTTATAACGCTTACTAAAAGAGTTTCATAAACATACTAAACACTTCCTCTCTAAAAACGCAGATAAGCTGCCCCCTTACCGACCATAGGACCACAAAATTAAGATTATACCAGGAAAGCAGGCCCTATACTATAAAAATAGACCACTCTTACCCGCTAAACTCAGCTATATAAAGAAGTGGATTAACAAGATACTAGATAAGGGTTTTATCCGTAAATCAACCTCACTAGCCGCTATACCACTCCTCCTTACAGCGAAACCTGGCGGCAGTATACAAATCTGCTATAACTACCGAGGCCTAAATATAGTTACTACTAAGAACTAATACCTACTGCCACTAGTCCGTAAGACACTTAACGCACTCTATAGTGCTAAGAACTTTACTAAGCTTAACGTAATTACTGCGTTTAACTGGATCCAGATCGCGGAAGGCTATAAGTAGCTTATAGCATTCATCATCCGGTTTAGACTCTATAAGATACTAGTTATACCATTTAGTCTCTATAACACGCCCACTATATTCTAAAACTATATTAACCATGTTTTATATAACGCCCTTAATAACTACTGCACTGCGTATCTTAATAATGTCCTTATCTTCTTAAAAACACGCGCTAAGCATATGAAATACGTAAATGAAATTATCTAAAGACCTAGTAATGCTAGACTCCAAATCAACATTAATAAGTCTGAGTTTTATACTACCAAAACAAAATACCTTGGCTTAATTATCTTAACTAACGGCATAACCATAGACCCTAAAAAGGTGCAGGCCTTATAGGAATAGAAGAACCTAACATTAGTTAAGGAACTATAGCAATTTCTTAGCTTTGCGAACTTCTACCAACAATTCATTTAAGGCTATTCTAAGGTAGTTAAGCCCATAACTAGGCTACTAAAAAAGAGCATTAGCTAGTTATAGGGCCCTAATTAAGCACAGGCATTCCAGACCCTAAAAACAGTGTTTACTAAAGCACCGGTCCTAGCGTATTACAACTACATAAAGAAGACTATGGTAGAGACAGACGCCTTAAACTGGGCTTTAGGTGGAGTGCTCTATTAAGCTAATAAAAGTAACAAGCTTAAGCCAGTCGTATTCTTCTCTGCTAAGCACTTAGCCCCTAAATACAACTATGAAATATACAATAAGGAGCTCCTAGCAATTGTTAAGGCACTAGAAGAATAGTATCCCGAACTACAAGGAACTAAACAGCCGTTTAAAATTATTACGGACTATAAGAACCTCCAAACCTTTATAACAATAAAATAACTAAACTAGCGCTAAATCCGCTAGGCTAAGTTCCTTTCCTAATTTAACTTTATTATTACCTATAGGCCTAGCACTAAAGCCACAATCCCAAACGCTCTTAGCCGCCTCCTAGGCGTTGCACCTGCCAATGCTAATAATAAACGTTTATAATACCAAGACCGCGTTGTCTTACTACCAAAGAAAGTTAACCCTACTATCCTAGAAGAACTACTAAGTGAATCCTAAAACCAGAGCATTAAAGACTTTATTATAGTAATAGACCCAAAGCCTAAGAAAAAATCTCTTAAGGAGCTTATTAAGAATGCCTATAAAGAGAATAAACTCGCTAGGAATATATTAGCTGCACTACGCGAACAGGAAGACCGTAAAGCACACCATTAGCCCAAGTAGATTAGGAAGCTGCTCCGCTATAATAAATCCAAATATTTAATTATTAACGGCCTAATCTACTACAGGAATTGAGTATTTGTCCCTAATTTACATAAACTCCAACTAGAAGTTATACACTGCACACACAGTTTAGGCCCTACGGGTCACCTAGGCCGCGTTAAGATACTAGACCTCCTTAATTAAATATATTAGTAGCCAGGTATTTTACAGTTTATAGCTACCTTTATAAAAGACTATGCTCTTTACTTCCGTATAAAGACCCCACGCTTAGCACCGCCCAGTTTCCTAAAACTACTAAAACTACCAGTCCGCCTATAGACCGATATCTTTATTAACCACATCGTCAACCTGCCTAAGTGCCTTTATAACGGCAAAATATATAGACATATCTTTATCGTTGTTAACCGCCTGATAAAGATAAGACACTTTATTTCTATTACTAGCCTAGATACTAAGGAGCTCATTAAAGCATTTATCTATACTATCTATAAGTTACACAGCGCTCCAAATACTATCATTTCTAATAGAGGCTCTTTATTCGTTTCTGACTTCTAGCGTCGCCTAAACTAGCGCCTAAAGGTAACCCTAAGCCCCAGCTCTGTATAGCACCCTAAAACGGATGGTCAAACTGAGATTATTAATGCAGCAATAAATAAGTACCTACGCGCCTTCATAAGCTTCACCTAAGACGACTAGGTAGATTAGCTCCCCCTTGCTAAGTTTGCCACAAATAACTAGGTTAATAAGACCACGGAAATCTCACCATTCTTTGCCAACTATGGCTATAACCCACATCTAGGCGTCAAACCAACAGGCCCCCAGCCATCAGCCCTATCTATATATATAAAGAAGGAGTACCTATAAGCTAATACTATTACTAACCACTTTAAGTGTATCTTAACCCAGCTTAAAGCCCTAGCTCATATCTCCCAACAACAATATAAAGACAACGCTAATATAAAACAAGATAAAGGTATAATATTTAAAAAGGATAACATGGTTATAGTTAGCCTTAAAAACATAAAGACCAACCAGCCCAAGAGGAAGTAGGATAATAACTAGAATAGACCCTAGCCCATCCTAGCTACCTATAGAGGAGTAGTTATAGTTAACCTCCTAGACTACATCTATATTAATAAGTCTTTCTATACTTTAAAAGTCCGCCTCTGGTTCCTTAAAGAGATCTCTAGTTAAGCACGCATTAACAAAGAGGAACATTATAATATTACAGGCAGGATAGCTAAAAGGGATAACAACGGCAATATCATAAACAAGTAGGAATTTAAAAAGATCCTTAATATATATAATAAACAAATGGACGAGTATGGCTTAATATACTATATTAAATGGAAATACCATAATAAGAAAACCTGGGAACCCAAGAAATCCCTAAAAGGGTACAAACGCGTACTACTAAGGTTCTATAAACAACACCCTAAGAAGCTAGGACCCCCAGACTGGGTATAAGATAAGGGAGAGCCACGCCAAGGCCATAGCTAACTATAAAGGTAATTTATAGTGGTTAAGATCTTATAGAACTTTAACCGCCAGTTAAAGTTATCTAATTAGTTAGTTTTTTGCCAAGAAGCGCCACACGGTAGCGGTATAGAGTTCTGCTGATTTTATTCATTAAGCTAACCAATTAAGATTTTCCATGCCCGGCATAAAAAATCGCTATTGGCTCGGTCAAGGGCGGTAAGCAGAAGTAACATCTTTACAGCAAAAATAGGTTACTTGTTTGGTTTAGGGACCAAACCTTCTAGGAAGGGGAGTACTATCACGGCACAGTCCTGACGCGTACTGTCTCGTACTATTTCCTACTGTTGGCTGGCCCACTACTAGCGCCTTGGCGGCTGCCCCTACTATTTATATACAATACCCCCTTTTACCTCCTTCTCCTCTTTATACCACAATGTAGTTATTCAGCCTATTAGCATTATAGCACTGTGACACTTAATAAATAAATTCTAAAGCTTTAACCAAATTCCACTAAATTTTATTAGCTTAATTGACTTCTGCCAAGTTCTGCTAAATTAATTAAATTCTACTAAAGTCCATTAAAGACCGTGTGCGTATATACGCACGCATCGACCACCAAGACCCCTAACTATTTAATTATATAATTCTCTCGATATTCCTTTCTCTTTTTTATATAATGTCTTGTTCTCTGCAAGAGCTATATACTCTAAGATTTAGATAGAATTTATATTATTCCTTTAAATTTTCCTTAAAGCCTCTTCGCGCCCTTATACTTATAAATTAGTAGCTAAAAAAATAGTATAGCGCGTAAGTTTATATAAGAATTATATATAAATCGGCGTAAAGAACTAATAAATTTCCAAACTATATACCAGACAACAATAATATAAGATAATTAATCTATTATATAAGCAGCCTATAATTAACTAATCGTCTAGGACCGAGATAAGCTGGTGTAACAGTATAAGTGTAGGAGAATTAAGTAAGCGACTTAATTGTAAATCTATGGAAATCAGGTGTATATATACATAAAGGGTGTAGACAATAAAGGGGAAATTGACTAAGTTGGTGACCGAGTCAGTGACTAAGTCGGTAAGCGTGTCGGTAAGCAAGTCAATATGCAGGCGAGTTAGTAGTGGTTTGGCAGGGTACCATAGTCGGTTACAGCTGGCCTACTTACATTACCCCCTTATAAAGCTATACTAGTTGGGTACTAGCGAGATTTAATATCTTATTTGCCGTCTAAGTCGCTTACTAAGATAACTAATTTAGGCTCTTGGAAATCTAATTTCCAAGATAGGGGTTTTATTTTTAGCCTATATTTTATTTTATTGGCTAAAAAATAAAATCTTAGTAAATGCCGATAATTTTATTTCCTCTAATTGGCTGATTTTAAACCACGCTGAATTGAACTTAGATAATTCGCAATTTAACTCTCTTGCATGTAAACTCCGTTAAAGACGGATCTCATCGAGATAACCAGAAAAGTTCGCGATCGCTTTATCCAAGCTATAGTTCTCCTCCACACGCATAATCCCGTGCACGATGGAACTTTCTTATTAAAAACAAAATTTCGATAACCTAAGCTTAACCAGTGTTGTATAGAAATACCTAAAACTAAAACTAAAACGCAGTTTCGGTTTAATAGCCCCTTATATTAGTTTTATATTAAACATTTTAATACGTTTTAGGTCTATATATAAGGCTGGTTTCTAGGGCAATAGGTTTAAACCATAACAATTAACTTATTACTATTGCCTTCCCCTTCTAATACCTTTAATACCTTATCTATAAAGTGACTATTTATAAATATGCCACTTAATGGTGCCCTACCTATTGCCTTTGTAATTTGGACCTAGCTCTTTAATAACTCTACTATCTCTAATATCTTCGCTCTAAGCCTTACTCTCTCTAGTGCGATTATATATCCAGCTCCTAAGAATACTCATTCTAGGCTAGCCGATATTAGGGGTATACTAAAGATCGTAATAGCTATTTGGGTAAGGTTAAGGTAAATTAATTACTATATAGGTTCTAGCTACCAGTTAAGAGGTAATTACTCACCTATAGGGATTTATGCGCCCTATAAATATTAGCTAAAGTAATTAGTAATTATTAATAGTTGCTGTTAAAATAGTTATCTTAGCAAGAAAGCGTGCGGCTAGATCTTTAATTAAGTTAAGATCTACTAATTATACGCTCTCTGGCTTAAACAGTCCTTCCATAGGTTTTAGACCTTAGTAATAGTAGGCTTAATCCACTTCTGCTACTCCTTTGTTAACTATACCTTCTTAAGGTAGGCCTTGCGTAGTTAAGGGTAAAGAAGAGCTACTACTATATAAATAGGTATATTATTACTAAGCTGCCATTAACCTTACGGTTATTTAAGCGTTACCCCTAAATTTCTCCTATATTTAGGTAAAGTGGTAAATAAGGAATTCTATATTATTAAAGGTTGTATAAAGCGTAGCAGTATACCCTTTTATATTCTTTATATAGGCCTTAAAAGGCTAAAGGACTTCTCTAATATCTTTAAGCTCTTACTAATTATCTCTTATAAAAGCATTATTACTAAGCTCCTGCTAGTAATCTTCCATCTAGGATATAAATTCCTTACGCTTCTATAAAGTGATAGTAACCTTATCTACGTCAGGAAAAAATTTACTAGCATTTCCTAGCATTTAGCTACTAAGTACTAACTATAAGATTACTAAGTATATATAAAAGTATAAAATTTATAAATTTAAATTTTTATATATACTTTATTAATATTAGTAAGCATATATAAAAGTATAAAAGTATATATTTTATATTTTATATATACTTAATTAATATTAGTAAGCATGCATAAAAGTATAATTTTTATAAATTTAATATTATTAATAAAAACATATTTTATATAACGTATTTCACGGGTGAGCTGGTCAAATAGGTAAGCTAATCACTTCAAAAACACACCAAAAAATGGAAAAATCACACTTTAATATCTTAACAACCACTTAATAATAATTTTTAATAATTTAAATTTGGACTTTTATATATACTCTCTAGCTCCTATTAAAGTTATATAATAAATAGTTGGGTGGTTTTTAAAATAGTAAAATTTGGGGGCCAAAATGAGGCAAATTACTATATCTTAAAAACTACTGAACCATTTACTATGCAACTTTAATAGAGGCTGTAGAGCATATATAAAAGTCTAAATTTAAATTATTAAAATTTATTATTAAGTGGTTGTTAAGATATTAAAGTGTGATTTTTCTATTTTTTGGTGTATTTTTGAAGTGATCAGCTCACCCGTTTGACCAGCTCACCCGTGAAATACGTTATACTTTATTAATAAATATTAAAATTACTACCCCTAAAGCTCTGCACAAAGCTCTATACTGTCACGGCACTGACCTAACGCGTTGTTATAACTCGGCGTTGTTATAACATAAGCACTGACCTAACCCCTGAGCACTGACCCTATACGCACGCGTACATATATCCTGCTTCACCTCCTATATATAGCTCTTCACACAACATTGTTTGTCAATCATACACAGTCACCTCGTACTTCGTACCTTGACAGTTGGCACGTACTATAATATATACAAAGCTCTACACAAAGCTCTATATATAGAAGCTCTGCATAAAGCTCTATGTATAGAGGCTCTGCACGAAGCTCTATATATAAAGGCTCTGCACGAAGCTCTATACAAAGCTCTATACGAAGCTCTATGTATAGAGGCTCTACACAAGGCTCTGCGCGAAGCTCTACGCGAAGCTCTGCATATGGAGGCTCTATATTAGGTCCCCGCTATATTCCTAATAGCCTCTATATGTGCCTCTACTAAGTATACCCCCTATATAGCCACCTTATTTTTTTTTACCTATTCTTCCTTCCTTACATCCTCCCTACTAGGGAGGCACCAGAGCAGCAGCTAGTAGAGGACCGTTACCAGAACTAGACAACTGTTGCCAGAACCAGATAACGACCATTTAAATATCCAGCCAGCAAACACTACGAACAATTTAATTAGTCAATCGATTAAATTAAACCAGAGCTTTAATATCGGCCCATTACCAAATTAGAGCCTTTAATTGGGCCAACCCCTCTTTTAAATTAAATCTAACACTAACACAGGTAGGTAGGTAGGTAAGTAGGCAGACAGATAGGTAGGCAGGTAGGTAGGCAGGCAGGCAGGCAGGTAGGTAGGCAGGTAGGTAGGCAGACAGACAAGTAGGTAGGTAGATAGATAGGCAGGTAGGTAGGCAGGCAGGCAGGCAGGTAGGTAGATTAGTTAGTAGATAGGCAGGTAGAAAAAAACCGTCGCTATATTATATTAAATTATCTAAAATAATATAATTTATTTTACACTAACCGCGCAGACTAAGTAAATACTATTAAGTGCGTGGGATAAGTAATAACCGCGCGGAAAGAGCAACGCTTATTTACTACTTAAAGTAAGCAAGATATACAGAATGCGCAAGAAGGGCATTATATATTAATTGCGTATTAAGTGCAAAAAAGGCTTAATAGGGTAAGGGCACTACTTACCTAGGTGGCTGAAAATGCGCAATTAGCTACACTGCGTTATTAAATGCGGCAGTGTGCTGCTTCTTAGTCGATACTATACACTACACGTTACAATGCGCGAAATACGCATTTGGCCACCAAATGCTGCTAAATACTGCAAAAATGCTAGTAAATTTTTTCCTGACGTAACCAGGAGTTCTACCGCGTGTTATTATCTATAGGAATTACTCGGCTAACTACCATAAGGAAGGCTTAAAATTAATAGGAAGAAGAGTAAGAGAAGATACTACAGTTGTGGAGTTTACTAAGGCTTCTATACTTATAAAACTCCTTAGTAATATCTTTTTTACTTTATAATTCTTAATATTAAAGCTTATCTTAGAGTTAAGCAATGTCCTAAATAGCCCTTTTAATTGCCTTATTTTTATCCTTCTATCCCTTTTCTTGCTTTACTACAGATCTAAAAAGAAAGGCTTAGGTAATATAATTAAGATTATAGCTAAAGTAATGTACTTAATAAAGGACTAGGTTAAAGTTCTTAATCTCCTCTATAATATAGGGTAGTATAAGGTTGTTTAAGCTATAATTATTTAATATAAAAAAGCCTAGTTTATCTTATAGACTAGCCTCTCTTATAACCTAAAAAAAGACCTCTACCTACTCCTTACTACTATAAGCTCCTTTAAATTCTTTAAGCAATAATAAGGCAGTCTCTATTAGCGACTTAATTAATCAAGGCACGAGCACGGCATGAGGGACGCGTAAGCCTATATAATTAGTAGTCTATAAACGAGGATCCAAAGCTAGAGAAAGGAAAAAGAAGAATAGTAGCGCCGCTTAATATTTTATATGGTCCTTAAGTTATATAACTTGTATCTACTATAATCTACATCTGCTAAGATCCACCATTTTCTACTAGCGCCGTAATATTACCCCCCCTCCAAAAAAGCCTGCCCTCAGGCTTTGTATGTCCATATTATGTCCATGGGGTATTCTTGTCTTTATGCTTAATAGGCAGCCTATCGTCTTTGCTATACTAACACTCTATCCACTTGTTAAGGTACTTTGGGGGTCTGGGTTTGTTAGGGTATTAGTTATAGAATTCTTTAAGTCTTTAGGGGCAGCCTATAAAGTTCTAGGTAGGGTACTAGGTTGGGTCTAGATTGTAGCCTTTCTATTAGATACGGTATTATAGCGTTCCTTGTACTAGTTTATAGGCTAGTATTTTATTAACTTCCTATTTATTATCGCCATTAACTTAAATTGGTAGGGGAGGCTTATTCTTTTGTCTAGGTAGTAGGTTATTTACAGCCTTCCGTAGCTTATCTGGCGAAAAGATAGGATAGACTTTAATTAAGTTTGGGAGCTTAACCTTGTACAAGTTGCCTTCTTTATTAAGGATCTTATATAGTCCTGCCATTTTATAGTCTAGCTTGCGGCTAGGCCGTTCTATCTTCTAATTCTTTGTTATAACCCAGACCCTATTATCTATAGTAAAGTTAGGCTCGCGCCTGTGCTTATTTACCTGCTGTTTTATTAATCTCTAGGCCCTTTCTAGATTTATATAGGCTACCATCCAAGCTTCTTCTAAGCGTTTGGTATATTGCTGGGCTTCCTTATAAAATAGTTTTTCGCGTACAGTCTGTGGCCCCTCTAGTCTTTCCCAGTTAAAGCTTATATAGGGTAAGTATCCTATTTCTAGCTAAATAGGTGCAAATCCTGTAGAGTTATAGGGTAGGGTTGCCTGGGCGTAGTCTATTAGGGGTAGTAGTTTGCCCTAGTTGTTCTAAAAGTAATTAATAAAGGGCCGGAGCCTCTAGTCTAAGTATTAATTTATAATCTCTATCTAACCGTCTGTCTAGGGGTGGTATACTATGGAAAGCTTTAGCTTAATACTAAGGATTTAAGTAAACTTATTTTAGAAGGCGAATATAAACTATAGCCTATAATTAGATATAATAGTATCTAGTAGTCTATAAATTTGGTAGATATAATAGATATATAGTTAGGCTACCTCCTTAGCATTAATATCCTTATGACAGGGGATTAAGAACGGGCGCTTGCTAAAGCGGTTAACTAGGATCATTACTATATTATATCTATTACGGTCTATAGGCAGCTTGTAAAAGTCTATAGAGATATACTACTAGGGGCGTTCTAGTATTGGGAATAGCTTTAATAGTCCTAGGGTTTTATCCCGTGGAATTATAGACCTATAGCGGTCAATATCCATAACCATTCTGGGCTAGTAGTAACAGTCACTAATAATTTTACGGGTCTTATTCTTTTTAGGGTAGGCCATAGAGACCTAGATATATACTTTAGTGATAAGCTGGGTCTATAAGTTCTATTCCTCTACTACCACTAGCCGTTCCCGGTGCTTAAGTAGTCCGTTTTCAAGGGACTATAGGCTAATAGCATCCTTTACCTTTTTATGGTACTCCTGTAGAGAAGGGGCCGTACGGTTTGCCTATAGTAGTTTATTAACAAGGTCAAGTTCCGTGGAGTTAACGGGACATATCTTAGCATTTAAAGGGTCTGTATTTAGCTCTGCCTATATCTAAAAGTTAAGGTGCTCTGGTTATAGTAGTATTTAGGTCTATAATAAGATCTTTATAGCCGCCTAGTTACCTAGGTCCTGTTTACGCCTTATAAGAGCATCTATATAGTTTATAGCGCCTGGTCTATATATAATTAAGAAGTTAAACTAAGATAGGATATCCGCCTAGCATGCCTACCAGGCCGTAAGGGCCTTAGTTATTATAAAGTATTCTAAGGCCTTATAATCCAAAACTACCTTAATGGGCTTAGGGGTCCCCTCTAGCTATATACGCTATTGCTAAAAGCTAGAGATAATAGCTAGCATTTCTTTATTGTGGATATGGTAGTTTAGCTTGGCATCTATTATAGTCTTTAAATAGTATGCAATAGGGTGCTATTTTCTGTTCAGTTGCTTCTAGGAGAAAACGCTAGCTATTGCGCTATCTGAGGCATTAGTTTCTAGCATTAAGGGCCGTTCTAGGTTAAAGTGGGTAAGTAGGGGAGCCGATACTAGCCGTTTTTTAAGCTTATTAAAGGCCTGCATATATATAGCGTTAAAGTGGAATGGCTGGTCTTTCCTAGTAAGGCGGTTAAGAGGCTAGGTAATCCTGCTATAGTTCTTAATAAAGCGTTAGTAGAAGTTATAGAAACCTAAAAATAATTATACCCCTTTTATAGTCCGTGGGGGTGTCCACTAGTTAATTACGGCTATTTTCTCTAGGTTGGCCTTAATTCCGTCTATACTAATAATAAAACCTAGGTACTTTATACGCTTAATACTAAATTCTAATTTCCTAATATTAGCCTAGAGACCAGCCTCGCGGAGCTATTATAGGACTTTATAGATATGCTCCTTGTATTCTAACTTATTCTTAAAGTAGATTATAATATTATCCAGGTAGGCCGTATAGAAGTTATTAAGGTAGTTAAAGAGTATATTATTTATATATTACTAGTAAGTAGCCGGTCCGTTAGTTAGTCTAAAAGGAAGTACTTTATATTTATATATTCCGTAATGGGTTTAAAATATAGTAAGATCTTCTAATTTAGGGTCTATCCTAATTTGGTAAAAGGCCTAACGGATATCAAGCTTAGTAAAGATCTTAGCTCTACTTATTTAGGTTAAAGTCTTATTAAATAAGGGCAGTAAGTAGCGGTCCTTATAGGTTATATTATTTAGTTTATAGTAGTTAATACAGAAACAAAGTCCTCTATTTAGCTTTTTAGTAAAGAGAATAGGTGAGTTAAAAGGGGCTTAACTAGGTTTAATAAAGCCCTTATTTAGGTTATTAATAAGGTACTGCTTTGTAGCCTATAATTTAGCAGTAGACTGCTAACAAATAGGGCTATAGCTAAGTGTGTCTTCCTTATCTGGCTCAATCTTAATCTTATAGTCATATAGTTAGTAAGGCGGGAGTATATCTAATACTACCTTAGAGAATATATCCTTAAATTTCTAGTATTAATAGGGTAGTTTCTGTTCTACCAGTTCCTTATCTATAAGCTTACCTTCCTATTCGCTAAGCTTATTTTCCTTTTCCTTAATTATTTAATCAATTTTATATAAGCTAGTAGTAAAGGTAACAGTATTAGGTTAAACTAAGTTCTAGTAGAATCCTACAGCGCTAATATAGCAGATATTAACTAGTAGGAGGCCTATAGGTTTCTTTATAGACTATTATTAGGCTGTATTTTATAGCCTAGGGTTTATAATCTTTCTTAGCTCCTATTCTATCTTCTATAAGTTATCCCTCCAGTCTATATGTTTAGTATAGCGTCTAATACTCCTTGCTATTCTTTATAGCTATATAGGGCCTAAGTTCCCTGTGGGGAACTCTACTAGCTTTTTACTACCTTTTTTAATCTTTAGTGCGGGTGGCATAACATAGGTAGTCTAGGGGCGGTGTAGTATATGGATTTGTTGCGGGTTAAGCTATATATTCTTTTTAAAAGCCTAGTCCCTACGCATAGCATTAGCCTAGTAAACGGTGTCTATCTATAGCCGTATAAGGTTTTCTATTATAATGCTAATTTCCTTTATAAAAGAGGGTATTAGGGGTAGGGTTTTAGGCTAGATAAGCCGTCTACTCTATATATTAAGCTGTAAGCCTAGATAGGCTAGCTATTTTCTTTTTAAGATTATATCGTGGCTTCCTAGGTCCGTAATAAGAAAAGGGATATTATACTACCTTCGTCTATCTACACGGAGGTGAATCCGTAAGATAGTTATAATGGGTGGTCCTATCCATCCGTTATACCCGCGAATAGGAATTAGTTTGGGTAGTTCTTTAAGGGGTGTATTTAAAAAGTTAGCCAGCTTTATAGTATACTAGGTATCTATTAAGGCAAAGGCATTTACTCTAGAGTTAGCTAAAGTAGAGGTTAAAACTTAATATCTATTACGGAATAAGGTATAAGGGATAGTATAGCTTCTTCTACTAACTAGCCGACCTAGATTAATATATAATATATTAATCCCT
>Ga0307507_10007213_pt1 | contig 16351 bp, 5 predicted proteins | sample 7_EM_MG_FD_207223 | JGI IMG/M metagenome (GOLD analysis project Ga0307507, IMG submission 207223) | Populus trichocarpa ectomycorrhiza microbial communities from riparian zone in the Pacific Northwest, United States - 7_EM | ecosystem: Host-associated > Plants > Roots > Unclassified | place... | reverse complement strand
TAGGATAGCTTTATAGGGTGCCTCTCTAGTGCCTCTAGGATGCCCTAGTACTAGGAATTAACTTTATACTTTAGGGATGCCTCTATTCTTATTTTTAGTAACAGTCTATATAAAAGCAGCATACCGCTATAATCTCCGTATATAATAAACGGGTGGTGTTCTTATAGGTGCTTTACAATTTCTTAAAATTTCTAAATCTTCACTCTGTGTCTTTTTAGTCCTCTTTATATCATTAACTCTACTGCATATCTCTAGTGTTAGACTGGATACTCTCCTTTTATCCCTAGGGAATTCTTCTAAGTCCCTAGGGCCCCTTCTTTTAATACTACTACTTATTCTCAAACAGCGTCTTCTTTAGACAGCATCCCTAGTGGTTCTTATATAGATCCCTATAGCTTTCTCTTATAGGATTCTAGGATCCCTATTATAATAGCGAAACGTTCCCGTTTCTAATGCCTGTGCTTAACCTTATGGTTTCAATTTGTGGGGTCTTCCCTATTATCTCACCTGTGGTATATCTAGAACCGTTACTAAATCCTAATTTGTGGTCTTTAGGAAAGTTTTAATTGCTATATTACATCCTAGCTGAAGGTGCTCCTTAGGTTCCTAACTGTTATACGCCTAGGAGTATCCTTCCTAATAAACTAAAAATTCACGTTTCTTCTAACGCCATCTTTAATTAAAAATGTCTTCTATATTCCATTCTAGTTCCCTATTAATTTCGCTAGGTAGGGGTGGTTCTACACCATCTCTTCTCCAGTATAACTCCAATAAGGAAACATAAAATGTGGGATATATTGGATATAATTTCAGCAATTCCAATTTATAGGCTTGATTTCCTTTAGTTTTCCTAACTACCTTAAAGGGTCCAAGCTACCTATAGTCTAGCTTCTTCTTAATACGTTTTATTTAGATATTTTTTATAGATAGTAAGACTTCGTCTCCTATTTCAAATTCTTTAGGCATATGTCCCTTGTTATAGTACCTTTTTTATATAGCCTAGGCGTCTAGTAAGTGCTTTTTAAGTTCTTCTCTACGAATTCTTATTTGCTTAATTCTCTTAGACGCCGCTAGTGCCTCTCTTTTAGGAACAATATCCTTAACATTCTAGGGGTTATTTGCTTTTACCCTAAACAGTGCTTTATAAGGGGTTATTTTTATGCTGCTATAGATGCTTGTATTATATACATGTTGCGCCAGAGCCAACCACAATAGCCAATCATCCTGTTAATAATTAATATAGTAGCGGAGGTAGTGTTCTAACAACGCATTTAGACGCTCTGTTTGCCCGTCTATTTACGGGTGGAAGGCAGTGCTTATCCTTCGCCATATCTTTAATAAGAGACAGAATGAAGACCAAAATGCGCTGTTAAATACGGTACCTCTATTGGACACAATTCCCCTTGGTATGCCGAACAGGAGCCACTACTCCAAAAACAGGTCTGCTAGTTCTACTGCTGTGATTATTGTTAAAACAGCAAAGTACCCTAAAAACTTTATATATCTATTAACGATTACTAGGATAGTGTTAGCAACCTCTCCAGTTCTTATTTTAGTAGGGGGTAAGCCTGTTATAAAATCTATTATTAATTCTAATATGGGTCCCTATAGAATAGGAAGCACTAATAACTCACTATATAGGTAATGCCTGGGTATCTATACCCTTTAGTATATATCACATCTTAATATATAGTCCTTAACTTCTTCAAACATTCCATCCTAAAAGTATTTCCTTTAAACGGCCTTAAGGGTCCTATTGGCACCATAGTAACCCCTAAGAGGGTTATTATAGAAGACCTTTAGAATTTCGTCTTAAACCGTTTGGTCCTTTGGGACATATGCAGCACCCTTAAAGTATAACAGACCCTTTTAGTCTTGTTACCACAGCTTCTTAGTAACTCTGGCCAAGTTGGTCTCCACTATATCTTTCTACCTCTCCCCAGAAACAAAGGCGTCCCTTTATTATACTTAAAGAAGAAGATCTGGAAAGGTTTTATATAGATCGCTTGTTTCCATTTTGCCTGCCACTATTATGGACTCTAAGTGTGGCACAAGACGTTTCAAACCATTAGTGCCAGCAGATTCTCCTACCGTTGTACAGTATGCCACGCTGCGGATAGGCATCTCGCCTATCCCCTCTGGATCCGGAAACTCGCAGCTAGTGCGCTGTTAAGTTAAAGGTACCGTAATACCCCTAGCACATCCCACAGAATTCTTGCTAATTCTGGGGTACGCTAACTTTATAATATCTACTTAGTCTATAACCTGGTCCATAACTATATCCTACGGCTCTATTATTATGGTGCTTTACAGCTGTATTACTGGGACCTCTGCCCTACTGCGGAATTCTGTAGTTCTAGGGAAAGACTCTTCTTTCTTCCTAAGCAAATTTTGCAATATAGGAATTATTTCCCCTATACTGTCCTAGATTCTCCTAGTCTTATAATCTAGATGTTTTAATAACCTATTAGCGGGATTTGTCTTTCCTGGGCGGTACATAATTTTAAAGTTATACTGTAATAGTGCCTCTACCTATCTAGCTTGTTAACCGCTTAACACCTTTATAGTTATAAAGTATTCTAGGTTATTATAGTCTGTAAGGACTTTAATAGGATAATTGCTTCCTATATAATAATGTCGCCAGTGCTTTATTGCTATAACTATCGCGAGCAGCTCCTAGTTGTGCGTTATATAACGCTGCTCTATAGGGGTTATTTTCCTTAACTAAAACGCCACAGGATGCCATTCTCCGTCTTTTAATTAAGATATAATTGCCCCTAGGGCAAAGCCGGATGCATCCGTTTTAAGGTATATATATAGCTCCCAGTAGAAGTATATTAGGATAGGCGCCGATATAAACAAATCCTTTAACTAGTCTATAGCCTGCTTAGTAGCTTCTCTAAATACAAAGGGTCCTAACTTCTTACTATCCTTGGATCCCTTTAGCAGATTGGTAATTGGGAGCATCACTTGTAAGTAATAAACAATAAACCTTTAGTAGAAGTTCGCCGTGCCTATAAAAACCTATACTTCCCTAAACGTTATAAGGTATAGCCATTCCCTAATAGCGTCTACTCGGCTTTTCTCCATTAACACTCCATTGACGCTAATAATAAAGCCTAGAAAATTAATACTAGTGATATAGAACAAGCATTTTTTTAGGTTTATATAGAGCTTATATTCCCGCAGTCTTTCTAGTACTATTTACACATAGTGCGTATATGCTTCGTAGTTATTAAAGTAGACTATAATGTTATTAAGGTAGACTATATATATCGTATCTAACAGGCCTAATAATGCCTTATTAATATAGGCCTAAAATGTTGCCAGTACGTTAGTGAGCCTAAATAGCATTACTAGGTACTTAAAGTGGCCGTACTATATTTAGAACGCTGTTTTCCATTCATCACCGGCTTTAATTCGGATTTAATAGTATACATCTTTTAGATCTAATTTTGTGAATATCTTTACGCCCAACAGCCTATTAATAAGCTCCCCTATTAAGGGTAGCAGGTAGCAATTCTTTATAGTAATCTTATTTAGCGCCTAATAGTTAACACAGAGGCAAAGGGTCTTGTCCTTCTTTAGTATAAATATAATTAGTGCCCCTACCTGGCTTATAGAAGGCCGAATCTATTCTCTCTAAAGATTGTCTACTATATACTAACGCAATACTGCCAGCTCGTTTTCTAATAGGTTATATAGTGGTCTAAAAGGGGGTTCCTTATCTCCTATATCTATCTTATGCTCTACTAATATAAGGTTGGGTAAGGTGTGCGCAGCTTTCTTATCGGCAATATCCTTCAGGTCTATATATTCCTGTAAAATCTCTGGTTTCTCAACTACGCATAGCCGGACATCCAAAAATAAATACTTTGCGTCCCCATTCTTAGTGTTAAGAGTGGCATATATGGTATATGCCCACCCTTCCTCTTGCACATAGTTTAAGAAAGTCTTTTAATCTTTAACTATAATACGCGGTTAAGACTTCCGGTGTTAATATAAGGCTAAAGGCTAATTAATGTCTAGATTAACCTGTCAAAGCCATAGGTATCCCAAAACAAGGTTATACCCCTTAATTTCTGCGGCGTAAAAGCGTATCTCCTACATATCCCATAGACCATCGCGGTCCTAGCTAGCCATGGAAAAAGTTTATTCCCTATAGCACGGAATCCAGTAGCCTCTAATACTTTAAATGGTGCGCACCTATAAGCCACTAAGGTCCAAATCCAATTCCTTTACTAGTAATTGAGAAATAAACCCCATAGTTACACTACTGTCCACAAGGCAGTCTCGCGTTACCCATTTATCATTAACTTAAATAGAGACGGGAATAACTATACAGCAGCTTACTCCCTCCTTCTCTTACTGGCCTAGTATAAGGGAGTAAAGATCTACTAGGCTCTCTCTTTTCCCAATTAAGCATCCTCTTACTTCTTCTATCGGCAGAAGCGCTATATATAGCCTTTCTTGCCACAGTTATAATAGCTACGTGACTCTTAGTTCCACGGTTTCTACCTATTATTATTCTGGGGTTGACTAGCGTTACTCTAGGGTTGCGAAGCCTACTTATATTATCCTTCCGCAGAGTGGTTAGGTCGAGATCTGCCCCTTTTATTAAAGCTAGGTCTAGTTCTACGCTCTTTATTATTGGCGTCTCATTCCTTTCGCTTCCCTAGATAGTCTCTTTTAGCGTTCTCGATCTAAGTAGCTTTAGAGATAAGCTTTTTTCAAAAGGTAGAAATTTCCCCCTTCTTCTGTATAGCCTGTTAAATCTTAGGTTATAACTTGGCAAGTAACTAATGGAGTTATATAGCGTCGTCCTATAAGTTTAAGTAAGGTATATTGTTTTCTAGCTCTTCTAAGTAGTTTACAAACTAGACTACACTCTAGCCTTCTCGCTGTTTTGTATTATAGTATTGCTAGTTATAATCCATCCCTTAATTAGTAGGGTCTTAGACCTAATTAACTAACTAGGACTTAAGTTTGCTAAATTTAAGGGGTGTGGTAAGTTTCTTCTTATAGCGTGTCTATAAACTTTTAACGGTGCCACGTAGGAAGGTAGAAGCAATTAGTGTTTAATTATACTTATTAGAGTAACGTTTCGGATCTAGCCAAAACTTGGTTTTGTATTAACGGATAAAATAATTGCAGTTCCTAAGACTATTACTATTATACTTATTATAACGGAACCTTGTAGTAGGAACTATAGTGGGTTCTATTATTAGGCTAGGTATATAGGTAAGAACAAAATAATAATATAATAATAACTGGTGGAGTGGTTGCCTAATAGATTAACTCTAATTGTATTCTAAGATTTACTACAAGGAGAGAACTATCTATAGTAGGGACTGAGGTCCTTTAAATATATAACTATACTCCTAAGAAATCCTCTCTTGTATATGAGGTACGTGTTATCTATATTAAACGTAATATCCCTTCTGTTTAACATAGTTAATATGTTCAACGCTATATAACCTCGGTTACTATTCCTTATTATATAGTTCCACCAAATCTATCTTAGACTATGCCTGTATTAACTAACTAGCTTCCGCCAACTCTTCTCTAAGTAGTTATAATATTGTACTTAAAGCGTCCGTAACACTATCTCCCTCCTCTTTATTTTTGTCCTTAAAGATTCCTAATATCTCCAAGTCGTTTACTAGAGGTGTAATGTCCGTTTAATTGTTCTAGTTAATATCTGTACTTATTATGCCTAAAGCTTCTTCTTCTCTTTTCTAGGTTGAGTGTTGCCTTTGTATAGTTTCCTCTATACTGTCGCTGGGCGAGGTGATGGCAATTTCCTACTCTTATTGCGCTAAAGAGGGGTTAGTTTGTGTTGTGCTAGTAAGTCCTATATCTTAACAACCCTCCTCTTGCTCTAAGTGTACTAAAGTAAACATTTAATCGTCCTATAATGTTCGCTCTGTCTCTAATGCTAAATGTGCGCGTTCTATAACTCTTAACAGTCTTTAAGTTTCCTAAGTAACTTATTATAGGGTCTTGTGTTTAATCTATTACTGTAAAGCTTAATAGTAAGCTAGCCTCCGCACTATTTAAGGTTTAATATACCTTAGAAGAGTCCGTATATGTCCTTAAAGCTTAACGTTTAGCTTATACTTATCTTTAACGTCTTAAATGTGTTCGTGAGAAGGTTTATTCTAAGGAGTAGAAACTAGTTTAATAGGGTTTGTCTAAGCTAGGTAATAAAAGGACTAGCTCTCCTCCTATAAGGGAAATAACTCTAAGTAGCTTAGCAATTGCTCCTCTTAGGTCCCCCTTAGGTGACTTATTCTTTGGCGATCCTTCTTTATTAATATTACCTAACCTACTTTCTTCTAATACTCCTATACCTTTCCTATAGCGTTCCTTAGGTTGCTTAGTGGTTTTTAGGTAGTCTTACTATAGCCTATCTACTTTATTTTATACTACGTTTTATTATCTACATCCTTATAACTGATAATCTTTAAAACTTGCCATTTGTCTTCCTTTTATCCTCTATATATGTCTACCTTGTAGACTGGTAGCTTAATATTCCTATATACTGGCTCTAGCATTGCAACGTGTTGTATAGGGTAGATTTTTATTTTAGCTGGTAGGTTTAACTTATACATAACCAATGAAATTCTTTACTTAACTTTAAAAGGTCCTAGTCTAATATAGTCTAATTTCTTACTTAGTTATTAACTTTTGAAATTTTTGTGTAATAGCCACACTTTATCTCCCTCCTTAAGATCTGGTCCCTTAGATCTCTTAGTATTATAGTACCTTTTTATTTGTTCTTATACTAGTTTAGCTGTTTCTTTAAGGTCTGTATAAAGATTTATTAATATCTCCATTTTTTATTTAGCTATGCTACTCGTCTTTTTTACTTAATATGGTGATAATAATGTCCTTAGCTTATATCCATAATTTGCCTTAAATAGTAATGTCCCCATTCCTTCTTATAGTGTTGTATTATATATAAACTATATAACTGGTAATAACAATACCTAATTATTCTATGCGTGATTGATATAATACCTTAGATACTATTCTAGTGTCTAGTTTAGTCTTTCCATTTATTTATCCGTCTGCGGATAATACGCTGTAGATATTACTGCGTAAACTCCTTATTCTGCTAGAAACACTTCCTAAAATGCTGCTATAAATCTTAGATCTCTATTTGATATAATCTTATCTAGTGCTCTATGTCTTATAAATACTTCCTTTATATAGATTCTAGCGATATCTTCTACTAATATCTCTTTAGTGCATGCTATAAAGTATCCCCACTTTGTTAGCTTATCCACTATTACTAAGATCGCGTTATAATCTTATCCTATAATAGGATCTTTTAACTTTAGTAACTTAACAACAAAGTCCTATAATATAACCTCCTATAGTCTTCCTAGTGTCTTAATAGGTTGTAGCCCTCTATACGGCTTATGCCTTATTAGTTTGTTCCTTTAGTAATTTAGATATTTCTTTATAACTTATCTTACTAGTCCCCAAATTCCTTAAATAATATACTCCTTTTAAAGTCTTGATACTAAGCCTATAGCTCTATTATATCCTTAAGTTATTCCCTTGTGGAATTCCTTAACAAATTCTTCTATAATAGACTTAGGTATATATATTACTTCTCTATTTTTATATTGCTCTAAGTCTGGATCCTTTACCTATGCTTTTTAGATCTTCTATATCCAATTACTTTTTAGTAATTTATGGATCTGACTTTTCTTAGTTGCTACAATTTTTGGATAATTATACCTAATTAATCTATCTTAATCCCTTCGCAATAAAGCTCCTAATAGCTTTTTATTACTTTATAGTTTAGCCTTTCTGCTTAGAGCGTCTGCTTATACATTGTCTATACCCTTAGTATACTAAATTTCAAAATAGTATTTTATAAGCATTTCCGCCCATCTAACCTATCTTTGGTTAAGTTCCTTTATTATTAGGAATCCTGTAAGGTTCTTATAGTCTGTTTTAACCATAAATGGTTTCTCTATACCTTATAAGAATGCTCTCTATTCCTTAAGTACTGTAACTATACCTAACAACTCCTTATTATAGATGTTATAGTTTAACTCTAGTAGTATTATCTTTTAACTATAGTATGCTACTAGGTGCTATCCATTTTAATATTTCTATATAAAGCACGCCCCTAGTATAAAGTTTAATATATTTGTTTTTATAACCATCTCTAGACCTAGTTAATAGATCTTAAGAACTGGCTCCTAGGTAAATAACTCTTTAATTCTCTTAAATAGTTCTTATTACTCCTTTCCCTATACCTATAGTTCTTCTTTTTTTGTTAACCGCGTAAATAGCTTAATGTTTTGTGACTATTATGCTATAAACCTTTTATAGTAATTGCAAAACCCTAGAAACAATTTTAACTATATAACATTCTCTGGTTCTTACCAATTCACTATAGCCTTAATTTTCTTTAGATCTATATTAAGTTAGCCTAGTTTAATAATAAATCCAACAAAATCGGTCTTTTTAATAAAGAACTTGCATTTCTTAATTACTACTAGTATCTATTTTTTTTATAGTCTCTTCAAAACCCACTTAATATATTCTCTATATTCTTCCTTACTCTCTAAATAGATGATAATATCATTAAGGTATACTATAATAAATTTATCTAGGTGTTCTCCTAATATATTATTAATTCACTTCTAGAATATTACTAATACGTTTATAAGCCTAAATTGCATAACTAATGGCTTATATAGTCCTTCCTTTAACCTAAAGGCTACCTTCTATTTATCGCCTTTCTTAATTCTAATCTAATAGTACGCCTATCTTAGATCTATCTTTATAAAGATCTTTACGTTGCCTATCCTATCTTGGATTTCGCTAATTAAGGGTAAAGAATACCTATCCTTCCTAGTAATGCTATTTAACTATCTATAGTCTATACACATCCTAAGTTTTCTGTTTTTCTTTGGGATAAATAGTACTAGATATCCTACTAATAACTATAACGGTCTAATATATCCCTTATATAAGTTCTTCTAGATAAACTCCTTAAGCGCTACTAACTCCGTTTTAGTAAGCTTGTAAATTAGAAAGAACTTTAAACTTATTTTTTCTTTTAATTCTATCTTATAGTCCCACGCTATATACTCTAACAGCTTTTCACTTTCTGGTAACTATAACTTTTTACTATACTTGTAGTATCTCTTTGGTATATAACTTAAGCCTTACTTAGTCTCTTTATATATCACTCCGACTTAGTACTATACTAACTTGGTTTACTATCGCACTTTATGCTATTATATATCCTTAATATTAACCTAACCTATAACCCAATCAATCTTTAGATTGTACTTTTATAATTAAGGCATTTCTAGTATCGCCTTATCCTGTCCTAATAGTAGGATATTAAAAGACATTCTAACTGGTCTCCCTTTAATAGTTATCTAAATAGGTCCTATTTTAAGATTAATAATACCTCCTCTATAGGCTATCTGATCTCCTAAAATTATTATAAGTAGATATAGGTATTCCTTTTATCTATATAGTAACCCTATCCTTTCTACTACTTTTAGTAATATGTGGTTCCTAGTTACTCTACTATCTACCAATACTTTAAACTGCTAATCTTACTACTTAGCTCTTAAATTTAGGTATTATCCTTAAATTCCTTTAAGGGTCTAAGGCTCTAATACTAGTTCCCTCTAGTCCTATACGCCTCCCCTTTTCCTAACTATTAGCTGCTTAATCCTGCCTATACTTAATCTAACTTTGGCTAATACTTAGTTTATTTCTTTTCCTCTATATACTATAGACAAGTATTCTCTAGGTACTTCTACTACTATTATCCGTCTAGGCATTCTTCCGTAAGGAATCTTCCTAGTTAAAGTATTAAGTCTCCTTAACTTTGTACTTCTACTAGGTGCCAACTATATATATACTTAGCATTTCTAAACCGCTTTTCCTCTAGTGCCCAATATATCCTTACTAGGTACTTCCAGTTCTTATCTTTAGGTACTCTATGCATATTGCATATATTATCCACACAAGCTATCTATAATAGTATATAATACGCTGCATATTTTAGGTCAACTCTTAGTTTATCTTTATCCTTAAGTTTAAACCTATACCTAGTTAACCTAACTACTAGTATCTCTGCTACAGGTACTAAGACTTATTACTTACTTCTCTAGTCCCTAAATCCTTCTTTTAGGTTCCTTAACATTATAATTAATGCTCCTTTAATATAACTTATACATTTTTCCGTAATAGGTTAGTCTTAGACAACTTTTTTATCTAGCCACATATAAAAATCTGCCTATTTATTATTATGTCATTACCTATACCACTTTCCATATAACTGGTTTAGTATATATGGTCTATCTATTAGAGAGTACCTTATTATCGCTATATTATAATATCCTTTAGTATGCCTTTCTTCAAACCTAGTTAGAATATCTAGATTCTCTTCTTGTTCCAGTTTGTCTAACTATTTTACCCTAGGTGTCCTTGCACTTAGCCTATTAGTAACTCTTTATATGGGTGCTCTGTCCTTTATATAACTTGGCATAGCTAACTTCTTATCTAGCTTTTGCTCTTGCTATGCAATAATTCTTATCCTAAACTTATCTATAGTTTCTTATTTTCTGCGTCTTATAGCTAGATCTTTATAGTTATCTTACTTTTTAATCCTGGTATTAACTGTTTAATCTTTAGGCTAAACACTACGTTTACCTAGAATTGCTAACGTTCTTATTTATTCCCTAAACTTATAGTTCTTAAACTTACGTCCTATACTCATTCATTTGTTACTAAACTAAGTTGCTGCCCTTTCCCATCGGTTTTCGTCTGTCATGGGTCCTTAGGTATATCTTATCTCACTTTAAGAATCTTAAGCTTCTTGCATCTCTTCTTAAAAATCTTAAGCCTATGGCCTTTTACCTTTATTAAGTGATGAGCTAGCACTAGTAGTTATCTACTTACTTAGTTTCTTCTAAACGTTACTCCTATTGTCTTATAAAGCGATAGAAATTGTATTTAATAGTATTATAACATCCGTTACTAAACCTTGTTTGGTAATGGTCTTAGCCTCTACTTTTATTGCGTTATTAAGGTTTAAGTGCTCCCAGTTAACCTCCTTTTCGTCCTTATCGCTGGTAATCAATAAGTACTTTAACTCTATTATTATTACTACTAATCTTTGCCTATATATTACTATAACATCTTAATCTAGCTCGTAGAGTTAATCTTGTTCTTTATCTAACTCTCTGGTTCCTTTAAGTCCTCTTAACTCTGGCTCTTATAGCCAATAGCTTACGCCGTACTTAGTATCTTCATAAATTCGGCATGCGTTATTATAACAATACATAAAACTGTTAATTGAACACTCTTTTGTTTCTTATAGTGCACCGTCATCCTTCTATATATACGTGCTGTCTGCTGGTCTGGTTCCCTTTACTATATAGTTACTCTAACCACCTTTACAATCTCTAGCGAAATAACCTTATTTTCTATAATTTATATAAGCTCCATCTTTAAACCATTTTTCTTGCTATAGAGTCTGCCTAAACGTCTTCTACTACTAAGATCCCTAGTTTAGCCTCTGCTTTTAGGTCCTTTAATTACTTAATCCTTAACCTCTGGGTTTCTATAGTTTCTTTTCCCATCTTTAGGTTTCTTTAGTACCGCTTAGGTCTATTAGCTCTACGCCATTCTATAATTTTTAACTCTGTGTCTATTGTTACGTACTCTACGCCTTATATAACTATAGAACTCTGTCTTGCCCTCTTTTAGCTTGTTCCCTTTAGTAGATTTTATTATTAATCTTTATTAACTAATCTATTAACTCTCTTAGAGTATCCGCATCTTCTATTAGGATAATTACGTCCTAGACTTTAGCCTTAAGTCCCTATTTATACTATACTATAAGCGCCCTATCGTTCCACTTAACCTATATGGCTAGTGTTTAAAACTGTGTTATATACTTAATTGCTAAAGTATGTTGTACTAAGTTCTAAAGCTTTTGTTTTGCTATAGTTATAGCCTCTAGGTCTCCAAATATCTATATTAATTGCTCTGCGAACCCGTTCTAACTAGTAAATATATACCGTACGTCCTAGTTAGTAGTTGTTATGCCATTGGCCTATATTTCCGTAAGATATAGCTTAAACCACTTAAGTGCCCTCCCTATTAGGAACAATCCTGCATAGGCTACTTAATCTAACAATATTGCTAACTTCGCTCCTTCCTGTACTACCTTAAAGTGTATCTACGTAAGAAATCCCTTAAGCTTCAACTTCTCTCCTAAGAATTGTTTAATTAAAGGTAGCTTAATCTTTACTGCTCTGATTCCATTAATATATTCTTTAAATATCCTATTATTGTCTTATAAGTGATCAACTATTTCCTATAACTAACCTCGTGTAACTACTTAAGAATCCCCCTTATCTATACTGGTATCACCTAGCCCTGAGGTTGTGGCTGCCGTCGACGCCGTTGCGACTGGTGCTGCTCTTAGTGGTATATTGTTTGAGTTTATTCCAATACCATAACCTTAGTAGTGAATGTGTAACGGAACCTTGTAGTAGGAACTATGGTGGGTTCTATTATTAGGCTAGGTATATAGGTAAGAACAAAACAACAATATAATAATAACTGGTGGAGTGGTTGCCTAATAGATTAACTCTAATTGTATTCTAAAATTCACTACAAGGAGAGAACTATCTATAATAGGGACTAAGGTCCTTTAAATACACAACTATACTCCTAAGAAATCCTCTCTTGTACATAAGGTACGTGTTGTCTATATTAAACGTAACGTCCCTTCTATTTAACACAGTCAATACGTTTAACGCCATGTGACCTCGGTTACTATTCCTTGTTACATAGTTCCACCAGATCTATCCTAGACCGTGCCTGTATTAACTAACTAGCTTCCGCCGACTCTTCTCCAAGTAGTCATAACATCGTACTTAAAGCGTCCGTAACACTTATTAGGTTCCTTTATACGGAATTTAGGTTTATCTAATATTATAGCGTAGTGTGGCGTTGCCCCTCTAAGTCCGCTTTATATCTGGGGTGTCTATACTTCTCCCAATTGTTCTTGCAATTGTCCTTGGTAGTCTTAATATGCTTATCTTAATCATATCTCCAACTCCTTTGTCTTTTATAGGGTCTCGCGTAGCGACCGCTCCAATAACTCCCCAGCGGTGATCGTTCCTAAAGGTCTTAGAAGGTTAGATAGACCAGCCATAGCTTCCTGGTCTACTCCTTTATAAGTAGAGGGAATACGCTCCTCTAGAGAGACTCTCTGAGCCTCTTAAGGTAAGGGCGTTGCTTCGTAGGGTAAAGGAGTATGGCCCGTTATTGTTAATTAATAGCCGTACGTTCCTAACGGATTGTGAGCGATTAGAATTATAAGAGGCTAGCCTAACCGGAACGTATGATTATCTAATTAACAGTGTTATAAGTAAGTAGAAGGTAAGTTAAAGGTAAGTTAAAGGTAGAATAAGTTTTATGTATTAAAGGACAAATGCTTCTAACCACTTCCATTTAGAGACTAATCGCTGGTTCTTCTCTAGAGGAGAACCAGCTTCCTATATAAACCTTCTAAGACACTAGTAAAACCTTTCGCCCCTATCTATCTAACTATGTCTCTTCTGGAACATACATAGGACGTAGGCAGGACATTAATAAAACCTCCTACTGTCTTATCTAATATGTACCTCCTAGGGGATTCTGTTACAATAAGCTAATAATTAATATAATAGGCATTATAGTATATATACCCAGCGAGGCCAACCATACTATTATTATTATTGTTATTATCACCGCCAAAATCCAGCAGGCAGTCGTTATTATTATTATTATTATTATTATTATCGCCGCTAAGGGGGAAAATGGGTATAACGGGGCTAGCAGGGGCAAGGGGGGCGGCAGGTATAAGGAAAAGGGCAAAAGGTAGGAGAGAAAGAGAAGAAGGAAAAGGGAGGGCGTATAGGCAAAGGCGGTGTGGGCAAGGAGGAGGACTAAGAAGAATATTAGTATATAGGTCTGCTAAATAGAAGGAAGGTATAGCTGCTTATTTCCTAGCTCCTTAGGATAGTCCCTAACTCCTTAGGACGCTTAAATAGCTAAAAACTAGATAGGCTAATACTTATAAAGGACGCTAGATAGTCCCTAACCTTAGTTAGCTATATAGGAGGGCGGCAGTAAGGAGGAGGATTTACTCCTTCTAGAGCAGGAAGTTTAGTAGGTACACAAGTACCTAGGCAGCAGGAGGAGACATATTAGAGGCTTTTAAAAAAAATTATAGTATTGTAAATATTTAAAAAGGGAGAGAAAAAGAAGTAAAGGTCTATTACAGGATTTACTTCACTATTAATAAGCCAAGGCGCTAGACCTAACCCAATATATGCGATCTTATAGACCAATTACACTATACTAGGGTAGACCTTCACCTTCTTATATAGGCCTTACAATATCCCTAGCACTCTCTAGCAACTTATATAAACTTATTAGCCAATCAAAACACGCTATAGGTTAATTAATACCCACTATAATAGAAACTAATAGCTTATCTACTTAATAGGGCCTTATAACATCCCTAAACCCCCCTCCAGTAATATATATAAACTTATTAGCTAATTAGGTTACACTAAGTAGCCCATCTATCTACAGCTCTATTAAGAAGTTTTCTTATCCCTTTAGCATTACCTTCCTAACATACCTAGCCCTTATTCTTAGGGTAAATATAAGTACTATATTTACAGTTATATCTCTCTCCCATAGTACTACATCTATATTTCTATCCCGTTCTTATAAGACTATCTAATATTTAGCAGGTAAATCCCCTTAGGTATTACCTTATCTCTTCTAAAATAGCATAGAGACAGCCCCTACTACTAAGGCTATATATGGCTAGGTAGCAGCTATATCTATAGGTTAAAAATTAAGGATAGTATCTACCTATAAATCTAGGACAATAGCCAGCTATAAATTAAGAATAACTATACCTTGGGAGTCTGGAATTACAGTATTATATAAATTGGAAGTAGTAGCCTCCTAGGAGTCTAGAATTATGGGATCCTAAAAGCTAGGCATATTAACATTATAGCTCCCCTCTATAGACATAACATACAGCGTTATTAGCGTTATTAGCCTTAAAATTAGCCTCTAGACCTCTTTAAGTACCTAGGCCGCGCGCTTAATACTATATAAGACACCTAATAACGCGGATAATAGGCCAGATTTGTTAATTCTACTAGTAACCTAGGTTCTAAGCGGTAAAGACAGCCTATCTACTACGCTCTATTTTATTATACCCCATATAGCCTCTTATCTAGCAACCTATATAGTAAGGCTATTATCCCGCCTTTAGATATATACTGCATACTCCTCTAGCGTAGATGTAACAGTGCAAGTGTGGGAGAATTGAGTGAGCGACTTGATTTTAAATGTAGCTCTAGAGTCTCTATATATATATAAGGAAGATGCAGGGAATAGAGATAGGTGGCAAGAATTACAAGGGTAAGCAGCTGAGGTAGTGAGACGGTAGTAAGCAAGTCCGATCTTGGGTCGACAACAGCATAGTACCGGTAGTCGGTTACAGTAGATGATTTAAGTAACTAGCATATTAACAAGACCTCGCCCTTAAAGTCCCTAGTCTACTAAGCAGCCTTTACTTATTACTTCTTTACCAGAGCCTCTTTATTAGTTAATCTAACTAGCTTAACTATACCCTTTAGCTGCTTAACTAATTAACTACTATAGGCCTCACAATGCTGCCATAAAATAAGTAAGGGCGCCGCAATTTCCAAAGATTTGGCTATAAGTTCATTCTAGAAGGCGTTAGTTATACCTTTATAAAATAAGTACAAAAGCTACCAGCAGCACTCCTGTCACGGGACGGGCGGAGCGTCTCCGGGCACATTTATCCCACACAACCGTGATTAGTAAGCGATTAGTAATCCCACACAGGCCACTATCGCCATTGTCTCGTTCCCAGACCTTCTTGCCAAGGCTTACCTTGCCAAGCCGCTAGCCGCTTTTGGCAAGACCTTCGTTAGAAGGTCTGGTACACGGTTCGGATTTTTATTAGTCCCGCGCGGAGTATTTAGGCCTATATACACCTACTTTAAGCCAAATTGTCTCAACTTCTATAGCTCCCTAAGCTATTCCTAATAGCTAGAATTACCAAATCAAACCTGGCGAAGAAGACTACATTGCCCGATTTGCCCGATTCTAATTCGTTATCTCATTATCGCGCCCGACGCCCCCGAGTCGTAGCAGCCGTACCTTTCCCACGACCACCGCCGCCCTCTTCCTACCGCAGCCAGAGTACCCAAACCGACGAGCCACCTTTAAATAATAACTAAGGACT
>Ga0307507_10007212_pt1 | contig 16354 bp, 7 predicted proteins | sample 7_EM_MG_FD_207223 | JGI IMG/M metagenome (GOLD analysis project Ga0307507, IMG submission 207223) | Populus trichocarpa ectomycorrhiza microbial communities from riparian zone in the Pacific Northwest, United States - 7_EM | ecosystem: Host-associated > Plants > Roots > Unclassified | place... | reverse complement strand
AGTCTTAGAATATATAGAAAAGTCTAATTACATACTTTTAGAATTTATTATTTAAGCGTTGTTACGTTATAGAGTTGCGATTTTCTTAATTTTTGGTGGGATTTTCAAGTGGCTAACTTGGTGATTCGGTTAACTAGGTGATTGACTACGTTATCCTTACTTTTTAAACATTAGAAATATATTAGAATAATCCTTAAACGCCTATAAGATGCGGGCCTATAATGCGATATTAAGAAATGCAAGTTCTACGTATCTAAGGTTATATACTTAGGCTTAATAATATCCCATAATGGAATTAAAATAGACCCTAAGAAAGTTGCTATAATTATAAACTAGGAAAGCCCTAGCAATATATAAGATATTTAAGGATTTCTAGAATTTATAAATTTTTATTATTAATTTATTAACCACTTCTTAGAAACTACTTAGCTATTAGTAAATCTAATAAGAAAGAATATAAAATTTAAATAAACTACTAAATATAAATAAGCTTTTAATAACCTAAAGTACTATTTTATAACTACTCTAATTCTTACCTACTTTAACCCTAACCTTAAATATATTATTAAAATAGACTTATCCAATTATATACTAAGGGGAGTGTTATTATAATATAATAAGAACGGTAAGCTATATTTAGTAGCCTTTCTTTCCTAAAAACTTGCCCCTACTAAATTAAACTATAAGATATATAATAAGGAACTACTTATAATTGTTAAATATTTTAAATAATAGTGTCCCAAGCTTAAAGGATTATTATTTTTAATATATATATTAATAGACTATAAGAACCTGCAGTACTTTATAACTATAAAGTAACTAATATAGCGCCAAATTTATTAGGCCAAATACCTCTTATAATTTAACTTTAAGATTATATACTAATTAGGCAAACTTAATTAGAAGCCTAATATATTAATATAATAATTATAGGACCTACCTATAAACGCTTTAGATAAACGGATTATAAATGTAGCTAGAATATATTATATTGCAATAGTGGACATATTACGAGGGCGGCCAAGCCGCTAGTGGTAAGCGAGCCAATGGCAATTTTCCATCCTGGGGATGGAAAATCGTAATTAGTTAACGGAAGTTACAGGAGAATACGCGAAGAGCTTTATCCTTTATAACGCGTAGAACTTAGAGAATTAATATCCACCTATAACACCGCATAGTATATATCATCGTGATATATATATTCTGCATGTTGTTAAAGTATACCAATACTAATTAGTGAGCGCGCATAGATCAGGAAACACGCAGATAGCTTAGAAAACAGTTATACTGTCTACCTTGCAGTAGATTGGAAGATAGTTATACTTATCTACCTTTTATATCAGCCTATTTTAGTTAAAGAGAAGAAAAGAAACTACCTAGGAGTACTTATCTAGTATCCACAACGACTTCTAGATATCTTATTCTATCTATTCCAGAAGATTACTGCGTAGAATACCTTACCCTTTACCCTATTAACCGCCTCCTTAACCGCCTCCTTAACCGCCTCCTTAACCGCCCCTTTAACCGTCCCCCTACTTTTACCTTATAAATTGAAACACCTTATCCTACTTAACGGCCTTCTTAAACTACCCCCTTAACGGCCTCCTTAACTATCCCCCTACCTTTACCCTAAAGTACAAGATGTTAGGAATAGAGAAAGACTAGAAGGAAGAAGCAGCTAAATAGGAAGATGGAATTAACCTAACGGAAGTCACTAAGGACGAGCTAACCGACTATATACAATGTAAAATGTACATATATACAGAGATATACAACTAGCTAGACTTAACACTCTAGGAATCGTTTTAGGGAGATTTTAAGGACTTTACGGTTAATACCTTCACGAAAATCCCCTTATACTGGCTTTAGCACTTACGTAATTATCTAAATATTAGAGGAGTATAGGTTAATACCAACCATAAACAAGGCAAATTACTCCCTTAATCTCTATATAATACAGCATAAGAAGAGGACTAAACGGAATAAATTAGTAAAGAGATAAACGCACTTAAGAAAAAGTTTGGCACTAACATTAAGTTAAGAAGTATTAAGTATTATAAGACATATAGAACCTCAGAGGAGCAACAAGCAAGACATTCCTCAGTGCCTATACTTTCCACTATACCTTAATCTATAATTACCTCTACCCTTATACCATCTATTACGCCTTAGCCTGCAATAATAATATAGCAACTTTACAGACAACCTATAGACAAGGAGAACCGCCCCGTTACTATAACTGGCTATAGCAAAGAAATTATAAATGCAGCCAAGATATACACGGAAGAGCAGAAATACGGTGGCATAAACAAAAGCCTTAACTATAAATTAACAATATTTTACAATATTTATAATTAAGCGGACGTACCCTAAGAAGCTTACCTTAAGACATTCCCCACTATACTAAAAGGACTAGCTTTAGACCACTTTTACACAAACCAACTATCCCACCTACTATTTGCTAAAGCTTGCAAATACCTTTAGAATTTCTTTAAAGGACTAGGATTTTAACGCAAGAATCTAGACAAATGGAATACCATTATACTTACAACAGTAATAGCAGGAAATACAGACAAGCCTACAAGCGAATATCTCCAATTATTAATTTACAGACTTTATTAACTACAGCATGGCCTTAGACCTACCCTATAAACTATAGACTTTCTCTATAACAAAATTGTTACTTCTTGCCAGGGAATACCAGCATGTAGATATACAGTCTCTAACCCACCGGATAACCTTAGGGCCCTTATTAATAAACTTCAATCGTTAATTATAGCATATAAGAAAGAGCATATAGAAAAGATACAAGCTTTTTTTACGGACCAATAATTCCATAGAAGAGACAATAACTATAACCATTATAACTATAATAACCACAGCAACCAACAAAGACCACGTTGCTTTATATATAATAAGGAAAGATATTGCTTATAGAAATATACCAAGGAGGAACAAGAAGAGTTTAAAGCTAAGTTTAGGACTACTAATAGAGACAAGTTTAGCAAATTTAACAACTAATTTAACAAACGACTCAATCAATATATTATAGACTATAAAGACAATAACATTGACTTAGAAAAAGAACTTAAGGAAGCTTTTTAAGCACTAGCCATTAACGCAAGTCCTAAGATAACTAATAAGAATACACAACTCGACATTAATCACTACTATACCTCCTTTGGCCAAGTAGAACAATATAAAGTAATTTCTATAGCTGCTACTTTAGCTAATAAAGCCTTTAGCCATTTGGTTACAACTATAGATAATATAGTACCTCTTATAACCGACTAGGACCCTTTTACCTATAATGCAACCACATCTATATCCCGCTATACCGCAGACAACTTTATAGGCATAATAATTAATACAGGAGCATCCAAACAATCTACAGCAGGATACGGCCAATTCTTGGCATTCCAGAGACTCGACACTAGTATACAGCTTAATACTACCACACAAGGCATAGTTAACGTACAGTTCGGCATTAGATCAACCTTATTAATTAGATCAGCCAAAGTAACTACCCTAATTGGCGTAATTAAGTTTTATATTATTAAGGTTAATACCCTATTTTTACTTTACTTAGCAGACATAGATTACCTATAAGTATACTTTAACAACTTAAAAAATATGCTAATTACCTCTTAAAGTAAAGTACCGGTCATACGTCGCTTTAGCCACCCTTTCCTACTTTAAAATACATCCCTATGTACTTATTTAACTAAATCATTTAAACAAAACCCCTGCTACCTCACCGACGTAGAATTAAAGCGACTACATCGCCGTTTTGGCTACCCTTTAGTTAAACGTCTTGCACGAATACTTAAACGCTTAGGGCATAATATTGATAGCAAGACTTTAGACCACCTCACACGCTACTACTACCATTATTAAAAACATAGAAAGTCGCCTGGTAGATTTAGATTTACCTTAAACAATAATATTAACTTTAACTATTTAATTATGGTTAATATTATATATATTAATGGCGCACCCCTTTTACATATTATTAACAAAGGAACACAATTTTAAGCTAGCAGATAGCTGTAAAGTATCAGCGCCAAGCATATATGGGATGTATTACAAATGTATTAAATCAATATATACTTAAAAACCCCTAATATTATCACACATAATATAGGCAAGAACTTTATAAGCAAGGAATTCAAACAATACGCTATAATACTTAGAACAACTATAAGAAGCGTACCTGTTAAAGCCCACAATTTAGTTAGAATAGTAGAACGCTATTATAGCCCCCTCTATTGTTGTCAGAACGTTAATCACGTGACGTAGTCACGAGACTACGAGGCGAGACTAGCTAATCTGGCTTAGAGCAACCCCTGACTTCTAGACAACAATTAACTACCAACTTCAACACCGCATACGTACCACTACAAGTGATATTCATGCACGTTAATAAAGCGAGTATACCGACACTGATCAGTAGACATACAGATTAGGAAATACGCAATAGTAAAGCTTAAAACCATGCATTAGCTTAACTGCTAACGCGTTAAATCGCAGAGCTATCGCCCTATTTCAGTTAAAGGAGAAAACTATGTTACCCTTAAAGCTTAAGACCACATATTAGCTTACTAATGCGTCAGATCGCCTAGAGAATCATATCTTTACTTAGAGAGAGCTATGTTATTCTTAAAGCTCGAAACCACGTATTAGCTTAACTGTTAACGCGTTAGATCGCCTAGAGAACCCTTAAAGCTTAAAACCATATATTAACTTAACTGTTAACGCGTCAGATCGCCTAGAGGACCGTATCTTTACTAAGAATCGTCTTCAGTCTTTAGTCTTTAAAAACTGTAGATTTGTCAAGGGGACACGCAAACACCCTTACCCTTAACCACCCTTATACCTACCCTCTTAACCACCCTCGTACTACCCTCATACCTACCCTTACACCTACCCTTATACCTACAACCATGGAACTGACGGAAAAAGAATAGGCCGCAATGGCCAGTAAATATAGATACGGAATTAATGCAGACAAGGCTACAAAAGACGAGCTAGTAGAGTTTGTAGAAACAATAATATATCTAACACAAGACCTCACAGATAACAACTTATAGTACATCTTTTAGGAGCAGTTTAAGGGGTTTACAGTAGAGAGCTTTAAGAAGATACGCACAGATATTAGATCTAAGCTACAAAGACATCTCCTTAAAAGAGGTGTTTATGTAGGCAGACGTACTAGCAGAATTACTGTATCTAAGCTGTTATTTAAAGTTACACAAGAAGAAGAGCTGTATTAACGGATAGATAAGAAGATCGTAGCAACCATTAAGGAGTTGGCAGAACCACTAGCTACAAAAGCACTACAAGACAGGTTAAACCACACCTATAACGGTCTATCGGGTTAACCTACAGCTATAGTTATAATACCACCTAGGTCTGCTACAACACCGCCCAGAACGCAGATACCTACCCCTACGATACCTCAACTATCTGTTACATCTATACCCCGGCAGGCTACACCAACCGCCTCTACCCTCCCTCTAGTAACTGCTCCTACCCTACCACTAGCTGCTCCGCCAATTCCACCAGTTATCCCAATCGCTGCACCGCCAGCTACTCCAATTGCTACCCCTACTGCCCCCGCTGCCCCTACTACCCCACCTAGTCCTCCTGCCCAGTATCTTCACCCTAGTACTGCCAATACCAACCCAGCTACAACACTGCCCGGAACACAGATACCTACCCCTACGACACCTTAGCCACCTGCTGCATTTATACCCCAGCAATCTGCCTAGCAACAGTATAACTTTCAGCAGCCTGCCTGGCAGCAGTACAGCCCTTAGCAACCTGGCCAACAGCAGTATACCCTACCGCAATCTTCCCTACCATAATCTACCGTACCGCAACCTACCGCACCGCAGTCTACCTTACCGCAACCTACCCTACCGCAACCTACACTACAGCAGCAATTAGACCCGGGGGTAGAAGGAATGGCTTTATATAATAGGGAAGCTGCTACTGTGGCAAAGATATATACAGACAGCCAGGGAGTTTCCGCCTATAGAATTGCAGTCTTAAACCATAGAGAAGACTTGCCTTAGTTAATTAACAAGTTATAGTCTCCAACTGTTCTATGGGAGAAGGAATACCCTAGTTAAGGAGTGTATACTACCTTCTTTATGGACCGCAACTACCACAACCTAAATAAGGCAGAGGTTGCCTACGTAAATACCCTAAACCTACGGCCATGGCGGACACGGCAAACATTTCAGTATACCTATAAGAGGACGTTCCCTTGCCTCAATTAGGCTGTAGGGGTAGGTTAAACGAATAAACAAACTGTAAGGTATTGCCTGGGTGTACGGTAGGGAGTAGGCAATACCCTTGTATAGGAGAGAGAGAGAGAGACAAACCGATAGGGGAGGAAGGAGACTGCAAGCCTAAGGAGCTTATAAGGGGTGGCCAAGGCCTAGCCAAAGGCTAGCCCTAGCAGCCCTAAGAGCTCCCAGGATGTAACCAAGATGGTGTTATAGGACCACCCTATAACGCCTTATACACGCCTACCTGTTTGCACCGCCAAGACACCAGTATCTAATATCCGCAATATCCGACATCCGTAAGATCCGCAAGATCCGCAATATTGACAATATCCGCAATATTCGCAATGTCCGCAATTCTCTACACTGATTTGAAGTCTTTGTACAACTGTCTTGTCCGATGAGGAACTACGCAAGAGAAACGCTTAATGATTGATATTGATGGAGACACTAACCCTGCGGACGCTACGATAAAGGTTAAATTACGGGCCGTAGGGTGGGTTAAACAAACGGATTCGGCTTCAGCAGGTATAGACTTGTACTATACAGAGCCAGCCGCTAAGGCACTAGTAGCAGGCGAGCCAATAGCGATTTTCTATCCCGGGGATGAAAAATCCTGATTGGCTGGTTCAACGGTATAGCAGAATCCGACAGGTGGCGCGCTCTAGGATTAAAGGTGGAGCTATTGCGTATTATGGACGGAAGAGCTAGTTATTGCGTATACGCTACAAATAGTCTAGAAGTAGACTTAACTTTAGAGTATAGATTAGCCTTCTTTTTAGAGTTGCTCCAGTGTCGGAACGTTAATCACGTGACGTAGTTATGAGACTACGAGGCGAGACTAGCTAATCTGGCTCGGAGCAACCCCTGACTTCTAGACAACAATCAACTACCAACTTCAACACCGCATACGTACCACTACAAGTGATATTCGTGCACGTTGATAAAGCGAGTATACCGACAATTGTATATACCGTATTATTACTATAGAGCTACCAGACATTAGCAAGGACATAGCCCTATAAATAGCATTTAAAGCAATTAATAATTCCGCAGGCCCTAACGGTCTCATACCCACCTTACTAGTATTCGGAGCTTACCTATATATAGTGGAATCTAACGCACCTAATCCCACAGTTATATAACGAGCAGTAGCTCTTAAAAAGGCCATAGAAGAAGTTAAAAAGCTTAGAGCTAAGCGCCAAGTGACAGATACCCTTAATGTCACGGCACAGTCCTAACGCGTACTGTCTCGTACTGTTTCCTACTGTTGGCTGGCCCACCACTAGCGCCTTGGCGGCTGCCCCTACTATTTGTGTACGATACCCCCTTTTACCTCCTTCTCCTCTTCATACCACAATGTAGTTATTCAGCCTATTAGCATTACAGCACTGTGACAGTTTGTGGTATCTCCTCTTACGCCCTATCGCGATCTTTATTCTCCCTAGTCCACTGTCTCTATTTTCCCAGTATAATCGCGACCCGGCGCGACCAATACCACCATACCACAGTCCCAGACAATCTTAGTATTGTCCTAAATAATCTCAGCATCACAGCCAGCCTTATAGATTTTAATTACCCTGCCCAGATCCCCTAAAATAGGTGACCAGAATACCCCATTAGCGAACACATATAAAACGCTCGCCCGCCTCTTCGATACCTCCTATACTAACATTGCCTAGGCAATTAGGAGTGGTCTAGAGTACCCTAAGGACCTTAATATAGCAGGAACATTTCAGCACCTCTCTATATGTACAACCCTTTTAACTAGAGTCAAGAGCGGTCTCCAAACAGTTTACAATAAAGGCTGGACTATAAAGTCCTAACTTAAAGAAGCTCAACACAGAATTAACTCCCTTAAGACACTTAAACTATGTGTAAAGCAATACAAACAGCAAGCTTCGGTATATACTGAGACTATACAAAGCCTAAGCTCTTAGATCACTACACTTACCCAAAATATTGCCAATAAGAACACCGCTACTGGCTCTCCTCCCCTAGCTAAGCCCTATAGAAAAAAGCGTGAAGCAAAAGACCCTACCCTATTTAATAGCAAGGGATCGCCAACTGAAAAGCAAGAAAAATTTAAAATATGGGAAATAAAGATCTAAGGCGTTTTCTGTAGAGATACAAAGTGCTTTAAGACCCTAATAGACGAAGTCCTCTATATGTCAGATATACTAATAGATAAGGCTTATAACTATGTTAAGCATGGCCTTAATATGCTATATATACACCTAAACAACCTAAGTAAATAGGCCTTCTCTAACCAAGAGTCTATGTTTACATATATAAAGAAGCACTATAAGACTATGGATATAACCCAAGCGGCTAAGAACAAATTAGATATCTTAAACCAAGGCAATCGCAATTACTAGTCCTAGAAAGCAGAGCTTGATGAGTTAATAATAAAAGTAAATAAAACTAAGGAACAAAAGATAGATTTACTTAGGAAGAATATTTCGTCTAAGATAAAGGACTTAGCCCTTACCCTTAGCCGCAAAATCAACAATACTGACTATAAGGGCTAGAGTAAGCAAATGGACGTGTTCGCTTATAACCTATAGAACTACGCCCACTATACTAAGCTAAATACCGCTAAGCTAAGTACCGCTGGCAGCTATTAACCTATACTATCTAACAACAACACCTTAGTACTAGCACTATAGAATAACCTAATAGACCTTAACGCTGTTAAATTTGGCAGTGGTAGTAGTAGCCTCCCTAATAACGTCCGAAGATATTATATAGATAACAGACTCTACCTAGCATATAGTTAACCTGGCCACTGGAAAGATGCTTATAACCCTAAAACGAACCTAAATCCCCTTCTAATGCTACCGCGCCAACCCCTTCCTAGCCGCGGCGGATTCTTTAGCAGAGGGATTAGTAACCGAAACGATAACCATAGACGGGGATGTGGGTTTGGATATAGAGACCCACCCCCGCGATTCTCTTCCCTAATACAGCCCCAGCCGATGGTCCTATATATAAACTACGGATAAGTGCTCTATGCCGCTACTAACCGTGAGACTAGCCATATCCTTAGCGAAGTACCCCCTAGCATATATACACCGTTGGAGACTAATACGTTAGGATACACTAGCTAAGACTATAGCTATTAGCCAAGCCCCATAATCTAGTCATTAAAAGATTAACCCTTGGACTAAGTCGCCTCCAAGGGTTAGAACTATATAGGGAGGAGGACAAAAGAATTAGATCTATACTACTAGATCAGTTAGATCTTATTTTAAGTTAGCTACTACTTAACCTTAGAATAGCAAACAATGATAGAAATGCCATTCTTATTTAGACCTACTTTTCCTTACTGCGCAACCTACTCCTATAAGTTTTCATTAAAACAGTAAGCCTTGTTAACAGTAGTAGTATAGCACTAGCATTTGCAGACGAAGACTTGCTTATAAAAAAGCATAATATTATAATAAAAAGACTCCTAGTTCCAAAACCACTCCGCCTTACTAATGGACTCCCATTTAGCTTTATTACCCACTACTTTATAGTAAGAATGATAATCGGCCACTATACAGAATCTATACTCTTCTATGTTATAAAGTTATTACCCTTAACACCAGTAATTCTTAAAATGCCCTAGCTTAAAAAGTATAACCTAAAACCAGACTTCCCTACTCTAGAGCTTAAATTTAACTCTGACTACTGTGCCTATAACTTCTCCCATGGTATATTCCTGACTATAACCAAGTAGCACTACACGGACGCATTGCACGGCCAACGCTCAGATACCATTAGCTAACAGTAGAAGAGGTGCCTGACACTGGTAAGCCAATATACGCAGTAAATAAAATAGAGATTTTGGAAGACTAGACTACTGCCCTATTTCTAAAAAAATAAACACCGCTAGAACTATAAGTCCCCTATATATACCCGCTTAATCTAGGTCAGCTAATAAGACACCTAACTTTAAGTTATTTACCGTACGTATATATGACCGCACGTATAATAGCTAAGAGCGTTACAGCTAAGACTAAAACTAGAGCAATTAAGACCTCCCCCCTATAACGCCTAACCTTATACCCATCTCCCGCGCGTACCGTGCAAGGCCGCCGCCTTGTTTCCGCCCCCTTGGGCCAACTAAGCCGTGCTAGCCTAGCTGTAGCACTGGAGAACCAGACACGCCCTAACCTAGACAACATTAAATGCACTTATACCGTTAATTTTACCCAGTTCTGTAAATAAAAAGGCGTAAAGGTGATGAGGATCTATATAGCAGAGCTAGTAGAATTGGTTAAATAAGAAGAACACTAATAGCTGCTTAAGGAGCTACCTATAGGCCTAATAGAAGTACCAAACCTGTTAGAAAGGTCTTTCCGCTAGCTAATAGAAGGCGACTATACAATAGAGGAAGCCCGTAAAGTGCTACCCCCTTATTTCTATAACTTCCTTAAGATAAACCTAAAAACTAAGTCTGAGTTTCTATACCAGAAGATAGTCAATACTAATATTAAGAAATTCCTAAAAGGCAAACCAGGATTAACCTATGAGGATATTTTACAATGCTTACTAAAAGAGTTTTATAAATATATTAAACACTTCCTCCCTAAGAACGTAGACAAGCTGCCCCCTTACCAACTATAGGACCACAAAATTGAAATTATACTAGGAAAGCAGGCCCCGTACTATAAAAACAGACCACTCTTACCCACTAAACTCAGCTATGTAAAGAAGTGGATTGACGAGATGCTGGATAAGGGTTTTATCCGCGAATCAACCTTACCAGCCGCCGTATCACTCCTCCTTGCAGCGAAACCTGGCGGTGGTATATAAATCTGCTATGACTACCAAGGCCTAAATACAGTTACTATTAAGAACCGATACCCACTGCCACTAGTCCGCAAGACACTTGACGTACTCTATAGTACTAAGTACTTTACTAAGCTTAACGTAATTGCTGCGTTTAACCAGATCCGGATCGCGGAAGGCCATAAGTAGCTTACAGCATTTATTACCCGGTTTGGACTCTATAAAATGCTAGTTACACTATTTAGTCTCTATAACGCGCCCACCACGTTCCAAAACTATATTAACCATGTTTTATACAACGCCCTTAACGACTACTACACTGCGTATCTTAATAATATCCTTGTCTTCTTAAAAACACGCGCCAAGCACATGAAATACATAAATGAAATTATCCAGAGACTTAGTAATACTAGACTCCAGATTAACATTAATAAGTCTAAGTTTTATGCTACCAAAATAAAATACCTTGGCTTAATTATCTTAACTAATGGCATGACCATGGACCCTAAGAAGGTGCAGGCCTTATAGAAATAGAAGGACCTAACATTAGTTAAGGAACTATAGCAATTTCTTGGCTTTACGAACTTCTACTAATAATTCATTTAAGGCTATTCTAAGGTAGTTAAGCCCATGACCAGGCTACTAAAAAAGAGCATTAGCTAGTTATGGGGCCCCGATTAAGTATAGGCATTCCAGACCCTAAAAACAGTATTTACTAAAGCACCGGTCCTAGCGTATTACAACTATATAAAGAAGACTGTAGTAGAGACAGACGCCTCGAACTAGGCTTTAGGTAGAGTGCTCTATTAAGCTAACAAAAGTAACAAGCTTAAGCCAGTTGCATTCTTCTCTGCTAAGCACTTAGCCCCTAAATACAACTATAAAATATACAATAAGGAGCTCCTGGCAATTATTAAGGCACTAGAAGAATAGCGTCCCAAACTATAAGGAACTAAGCAGCCGTTTAAAATTATTACGGACTATAAGAACCTCTAGACCTTTATAATAATAAAACAACTAAACTAGCGCCAAGTCCGCTAGGCTAAGTTCCTTTCCTAATTTAACTTTATTATTACCTATAGGCCTAGCACTAAAGCTATAATCCCAGACGCTCTTAGCCGCCTCCTAGGCGTTGTACCTGCTAATGCTAATAACGAATGTCTACGACACTAAGACCGCGTTATCTTACCACCAAAGAAAGTTAACCCTACTATCCTAGAAGAACTACTGAGCAAATCCTAAGACTAGAGCATTAAAGACTTTATTATAGTAATGGACCCAGAGCCTAAGAAAAAAACCCTTAAGGAGCTTATTAAGAATGCCTATAAAGAGAACGAACTCGCTAGGAATATATTAGCTATACTACACAAATAGGAAGACCGTAAAGCACGCCGTTGGCCTAAGCAGATTAGGAAGCTGCTCCGCTATAATAAATCCGAATGTTTAATTGTTGACGGCCTAATCTACTACAGGAATCAAGTATTTATCCCTAATTCACATAAACTCCAACTAGAAGTTATACACCGCACGTATAGTTCGGGCCCTACGGGTCACCCGGGCCGCGTTAAGATACTAGACCTCCTTAATTAAACGTATTAGTGGCCAGGTATTTTACAGTTTATAGCTACCTTTATAAAAGACTGCGCTCTCTGCTTTTATATAAAGACCCTATGCTTAGCACCGCCTGGTTTCCTAAAACTACTAAAACTACCAGTCCGCCTATAGACTAATATCTCCATTAACCACATCGTCAACCTGCCTAAGTGCCTTCATAACGGCAAAATATATAGATATATCTTTGTCGTTGTTAACCACCTGACGAAGATAAGACACTTTATTTCTATTACTAGCCTAGATACTAAGGAGCTTGTTAAAGCATTTATCCATACTATCTATAAGTTACACGGCGCTCTAAATACTATTATTTCTAATAGAGGCTCTTTATTCGTTTCTGACTTCTGGCGTCGCCTAAACTAGCGCCTAAAGGTAACCCTAAGCCCCAGCTCCGTATGGCACCCTAAAACGGATGGTTAAACCAAGATTATTAATGCAGTAATGAATAAGTACCTATGCGCCTTTGTAAGCTTCACCTAAGATAACTAGGTAGATTAGCTCCCCCTTACCAAGTTTGCCATAAATAACTAGGTTAATGAGACCACGGGAATCTTACCATTCTTTGCTAACTATGGCTATAACCCACATCTAGGCGTTAAACCAGCAGGCCCCTAGCTATTAGCCCTATCTATATATGTAAAGAAGGAGTACCTATAAGCTAATACTATTGCTAACCGCTTTAAGCGTATCTTAACCCAGCTTAAAGCCCTAGCTCGTATCTCCCAGCGACAATATAAAGACAACGCTAATATAAAACGAGACAAAGGTATAATATTTAAAAAGGATGACATGGTTATGGTTAGCCTTAAAAATATAAAGACCAACCGGCCTAAGAGGAAGTGGGATAATAACTGGGATAGACCCTAGCCCGTCCTAGCTGCCTATAAAGGAGCAGTCGTAGTTGACCTCCCGGACTATATCTGTGTTAATAAGTCTTTCCACACTTTAAAAGTCCGCCTCTGGTTCCCTAAAGAGATCTCTAGTCAAGCACGCATTAATAAAGAGGAACGTCGTAATGTCATAGGTAGAATAGCCGAAAGGGATGACAACGGCAATATTACGGACAAGTAGGAATTTAAAAAGATCCTTAATATATATAATAAATAAATGGACAAGCATGGCTTAACATACTGTATTAAATGGAAATACTATAACGAGAAAACCTAGGAACCTAAGAAATCCCTAAAAGGGTGCAAGCGCGCACTACTAAGGTTCCATAAATAACACCCTAAGAAGCCAGAACCCCCAGACTGGGTATAAGATAAGGGAGAGTCACGCCAAGGCCGTAGCCAACCACAAAGGTAATTTGTAATGGTTAAGATCTTATAGAACTTTAACCGCCGGTTAAAGTTGTCTAATTAGTTAGTTTTTTGCCAAGAAGCGCCACGCGGTAGCGGTATAGAGTTCTGCCGATTTTATTCGTTAAGCTAACCAATTAAGATTTTCCATGCCCAGCATGGAAAATCGCTATTGGCTCGGTTAAGGGCGGTAAGCAGAAGTGACATCTTTGCAGTAAAAATAGGTTACTTGTTTGGTTTAGGGACCAAACCTTCTGGGGAGGGGAGTACTGTCACGGCACAGTCCTAACGCGTACTGTCTCGTACTGTTTCCTACTGTTGGCTGGCCCACCACTAGCGCCTTGGCGGCTGCCCCTACTATTTGTGTACGATACCCCCTTTTACCTCCTTCTCCTCTTCATACCACAATGTAGTTATTCAGCCTATTAGCATTACAGCACTGTGACACTTAATATGCGCAATAAACCCAAGACAACTGCAATCTATAACCTACCACTTAACTTACCTATATTGGTATAGAGAGAAGGACCTATAGACCAACCCAGCTACTAGTCTGGCCCGTTTAACCTACTTAGTATTAAAAATAAAACCTACACTATATAACTCCCCTATAGACCCACCGACTTTCGCAGCACAGCTATAAAACCATATTTGGTACACCCTAAAATCACAGAAGATATACAGCTAGAAGATAATAAGAGTAAACTACCTCTACCTTAAACTAAACCTAAACCTTTACCTTAAACTAAGCCTAAACCTTAACCTGTTAAGCGTAGAAGAGGTAGATCACGCAAGTACCCTATTAAAGCTAATACCGCAAACATTTTAATATATTTATAGGATAAGGATAATAATCAACCTATAAACCTTAATTAGTTTATAGCATCACGCCAGAAGGAAATTAAGGGATTACTTAAGAAAGGAGTTTTTAAACCAGTTAACCCTAAAAATATACCATAAGGCAATAGAGTATTTAACTCTAGATTCGTTAACAAGATTAAGAACCCTAATACCAATAAAGCCTTTAAGAAGTTAAGACTAGTTATATAGGCCTATAATGACCTAAAAAAAGACCTCGTACTAACCCAATTACTTACAATTTAATGAGTTAGCCAACGCCTTATTCTCTACATTATAGCTATAACTCAGAATAATGGTATATATCTCTACCTACAAGATATTTATAGGCCTATATATAATTAACTACAAGATTAAATTAAGACTTCTATATTAAAGCACCTCTTAAACTTAATACAGCACTTAGAGCCTTGTAAGGCACAATTCTAAAGGTTGTTAGACCTTTATATGGCATTCCTAAGGCAGGCAACTATTGGTTTAAGACTTACCATAACCACCATATTAAAGAACTAAATATAAGCCAATCTACTTATAACCCCTGCCTACTTCACCTTAATAACCCCACAAATTTTGGAATAGTTAGTCTACAGACTAATAATACCCTCCTACTAGCTAATTTAGTTTTTGCAGCTTTAGAATAGGAGAAGATTAAGAAAGCTAAGTTCCTAACTAAGAAACGCGAGCAACTTACGCCAGAGCACCCAATTAAGTTTAACGGAGGCATTATCCAACAATAGGATTATATAATTACGCTTACATAGGAGCGCCAATGCAAGAACTTAACCCTTATTAATACTAAGGAAACTGTTATAACAACCAGTTCTAGAGGCGCCATTTGCATAGCACTTACACCCAAGGACCAATACATCGCCCAACAAGCAAGAGGGGCTTATATCACGTCTATATGCCAGCCTAAAGCCTCTTTTAATTTATCCTACGCTGCCTAGGTAATTAATCCTAATAAAAAAGACATAAAACTGCTTAATAAGAGAATTTAGTGGCAAATTAAGAACTTAATAAGAGGTTTAAGTTTTATTAAGCTTAATATAGAGATACTTTAACTGCTTATATTTACTAATTCCTTATTCGCAAATAATAAAGACCTCTTATTATAGATTGGATATATCTTAGTACTAGCAGACTTATTAAATAAGGCGAATATCGTCCACTGGTTTTTAGTTAAGTGTAAAAGAATTACTAAAAGCATACTAGCCTCCGAACTCTACGCTATAGCCTATAGTTTTAATATTGGCGCTGTAATTAAGGCTACAGTTAAATTGCAACTTAATATTAGCCTACTACTTATCCTTTACACTAATTCTAAGTTAATCTATAAATACCTTATTAAGCTAGAAACTACATAGGAGAAGAGACTTATAATTAATGTTATAACGTATTTCACGGGTGAGCTGGTCAAACGGGTGAGCTGATCACTTCAAAAACACACCAAAAAATGGAAAAATCACACTTTAATATCTTAACAACCACTTAATAATAAATTTTAATAATTTA
>Ga0307507_10007211_pt1 | contig 16357 bp, 17 predicted proteins | sample 7_EM_MG_FD_207223 | JGI IMG/M metagenome (GOLD analysis project Ga0307507, IMG submission 207223) | Populus trichocarpa ectomycorrhiza microbial communities from riparian zone in the Pacific Northwest, United States - 7_EM | ecosystem: Host-associated > Plants > Roots > Unclassified | place... | reverse complement strand
CTGCCCCTACAGAAGGGCCTCACGTACCTCCCACTGGTTCTACACGCCCCCCCCCCACCAGGGACAAATATTCCCCCACCAGACCTCATGAGGAGGACCTACCAGGCCCTCCGAACCCGCGCCAGGAACATGCTTATCCAGGACTGGAGCAACGATGATCCTACACCCCCGTACTACGAATACCCCCCCTCCCTCTCCCCACACCCCTTTATGGGGCTGGGCAAGTTTGTGGAGGGTAGAGTCCATCAGATGCGATCGGCAAAGAGCTATCTGGCCGCCCTCCCCTCTTGGTCTGACGAGAACTCAGACCCAACCTGCCCACGGTGCGAAACCGGACCAGAGTCCTTCCAGCACGCCGTCCTCACCTGCCCCGCCCGCACACAAGTCCGAACCCTCCGGCTGAAGGAGGTCTCCTCTCTGGCGCACGACGCACCGATATGGTCCGACCCCGCCCTCATACAAGCTCTAGGCGAGTACATCACAGACACGAAAACCGGTTTCCCTCCGGACATGCTCCCCGACCAACATAGCCCCCCCTCCACCCCCCCTTCCACACCTAGATAATTTGTTTTCCCGCTGAGGTTTGGTTTCTTGTGAATTTTCTGCCCGGAGGTTGACTAGTTGTTTTAGTTTTTCCCTTTACATAGCTCTCCTTACCGATAAACGCATAAATGAGAAATAGTTTTAGCGTTGTAATTTCCTTATATTTTGGTTCCGTAGGGAACGATGGGCAATTGGTTTTGGCCTAGGTACTTTCAGCAAACGTGGTGGACCGGAAGAAATGGTTTCTTTTATTTTAAAGTTTTGATTTATAGGTTTTGTTCTTTCCATAGCTAGCGCTGCACGAAGCTTCTTGTACCTAAAAACAATGAACGCATGATAAAAAAATAAAAAAAATAAAAAAAGTAAAAATAAAAAAAAGGCAGAGGATTTGGGTTCTTCACGCAACCATCTAAGTACTTTCATATACTATACGTTCAATCAAAAAGATCTTTATCACACTTCCAGGAACCAAGACCTGACGGTCTTATATGAGCCTAGCCATCGACGTTGCTAGATAGGAGTCAAAGGCCTTAGCTATCTCAACAGCTATTCAAGAGCGAGGGAAGCCATCGTTAGGAAACTATCGGTTACCTGCTGCAAGTATCACCCGGGGAAGAGAGGATTGTAACAACAGGTGGGAGAACAAGAGCCCATGTCAAGGAACGACTAGAGGGAACAAAAAAAGACAAGAGCCGTAAGGTCACAGCTAGAGAGGAAGATGAGCGAAAAAACGGTCCCTGACGTCGCAGCACTGGAAAATCCAATCTTGGATCTGCGAAGCCAACTCGATCACGCCGCCCAAATCATTGTCATGAAAGACAACGACCTCGAAAGACGCGCCAAGGAAAGGGCAAAACTACAACTGGCGTACAATTGAGTCAAACAGAGGATGCGACAGATCGGAGCCACGCTCTGGAGAGAAGGGGTTTACCATCGAGGGACCGATGCAAGAGGGGGAAGGGAGCTAATGTCACAAACGGTCACCAAGCAAGGCAGAACACCACATGATTACTACTTATTAGTCATTAGTTTGTTATCTTTCACGCTATGAGATCAGTTGACTCATAGGTTTTCACATGACGACACAATAGCGCGTCATTGGTTGATTTTTCTTGGTTGTTTAAGAACATGACGCACGATTGTGGTCATCTGGTCTATGTATTTCGCACATGACTCATAGTTATGAGTCATGGGTTTCACGCATGTGACCCCGTTGGGGGCACATGACTTGTTTTATCGGTTTTGATTTGATATGAGGTATGGCGCAGCTGACTGCAACAAAGCAGCTGATGGATTTCACACTATGAGTCATGCCTGGTTAGGGTTGAGGGAAGAACCCCTCTATAAGGTCACCCTCAGGGCATGGGATTTGGGTTCTTCACGCAACCATCTAAGTTCTATCATACAATATACTTTTAATACAAAGATCTTTATCTACCACGCTTTCGGGAATCAGGACACGAGAGTCTCATATGACCCTAGCGATCAACGTTGCTAGATAGGAGTCAACCGCCTTAGCTATCGTACCAGCTATCAGGCTATGAAGCAGTGATCATTAGGAGACCATCGGTTACCTGCTGCAAGTATCACCCGAAGAGGAGAGGACTGTTACTGCTTTGCTAGGAGAGTCTTCGCTGAAATGCGATTGTCAAGAGTAGTTTTCGGAATTCCGTAGAGACCGGCAAGCTTGCGAACAGAGAGTGTAGCATCCGCAGCATAAGTATCGAGAGCTTGCTGGATCTTCTCCTCCTTGTCGTCCTCTTTCCGAGGCATTCTGAGTGGTTCCTGCCTGTTTGGGCTTAATGTATTGAGTTTTCGTCGTATGGAGAATAAAAGAAAAATAAAGTTTTGAGGGAGGTTTCTGACTTCAATATTTCAAACACATGACTTGGAATAAATAACAGAGATTTTTCCCTCAAAATATAGGGTAAGATTCTCTTGACCTAGGGCTTTCAGAAACCTCCCAGTACCCCCCAAAATTTGGAATTTTCATTTCTCTACTCTCATTTAAACTTGTTTCCCATATTTCTATTTACCCAACATCTCTTAGCAACTCATGAAGTCGAAATTCCATTAATTTTATTCCCTTGCACAATGCCACTGCTAAGTCCTTTGTTCATATTGTCTACAAATTTCAGGTCTATTAAATCTCTATTGGTGGAGATATGCGTATTTTACATGTCCCAATACTAGGTTGACAAAGTGTCTCATAACTAGGTAAAATATGTTACATTTCTACGGTGGCTATATAATATGGAGCTATACTTCCCAGCTTGGAGCAAGTATCAGAAGCGCCGAATGTTGAGTGAAGCTCATAAGAACCTAGTGGTGGGATAAGGTTCTCGCTCAGGCTCCACAGATATCAATCAACTCGCCAAAACGAGATAGCCTCTCAACTTGGACAGATGCTGCCAGTACCAAAGGCCTCGGGGCCTTTTTCATAACCAACTTACAACCTAACCCACAACCAGATACTGCCGCAAGAGATTATCCAGGAAAAGGAACTCCTTATTAGACAGGAAATGCGGGCAGTAGAGCAGGCCCTCTTGCATTGGGGACCAAGTGGGCATGGGAAAAGGGCTCTGTTACATACCGATAACTCAAGTGTTGCCTATGGCATAGCGCACAGGACGATTCATGGTGCATCAATGGAGGTCCTGCGGAGATGTTTCCTCCTCACAACAGAATATGACTTAGAACTTGAAGTGGAATGGATCTCGACAAAGGCGAATGTTCTGGCAGATGTACTCTCACGCTTTGATTATGGGAAGATTACTGACCTTGCACCACAGTTAACACAGGAAATATGCAGCCCTCAGAGACATGGGTAGTGAACATACAGCACTCGGGACTCTCTAGTATCGCCGTATATTATCTCTGGTGTCGCCTCGCACCCTCCACTAGACACAACTACGAAAACCCTTGATCCCGTTTCGGGCTATTCTGCACGCTCTCTAACTACCGCCACAATCACAGAGAATACTTCTCAGCCAAAGTTTCCTGGCTAATCATGTGGTTGTGCTCTTTGACTGGAAGTGTCAAAGTTAAGACTATGAAGTTATATCTTTCTGGGCTTAAATCATATCACTTAGACCCTGGTATCGAGTGCACCACATTCAGTGACCCAAGACTGGAACGAACTATTCAAGGAATTAAGCGTGATCTCAATGAACCTGATGGTAGAATTCGTACACCACTTACCCGCCCCTCACTGCTCTCTATTCTTACACACCTCTCAGCCACTGATTATGATCATACCGTACTGCATTCCGCCTTTACTCTAGCATTTGCGGGATTTTTAACATTTGGGGAATTCACATACAGGGCGGCCGACATGCATTTAGGAGCATCATACTCTAAGTGGTATTTAACCAAACAGAGCATCAGAATGGCAGAGCATGGGACCTATATGGAATTAACACTCCCGGCATCTAAAACAGACCCATTTTGCAAGGGAATCACACTTACCATTGTAGCTAGTAGTGACCATGACATAAGATGCCCCGTTCAGGCCATGAGGCGTTTTCAAACAACTGACCACCACCGACCACCAGCCTCGCCACTGTTTTGCGTCAGCCAACACCAGCAACACCCCTTCACCCGCAAACATGTTATCAAAAGCCTGCAGGACTTAGCGATGACTGCGGGGCTTGGACGGGGTGTCTGGAATGGTCATAGCTTCCGGAGAGGAGCAGCTACCTGGGCGGCGGAGATGGGAATCCCGGAAGCTCACATCCCAATGCTTGGAAGATCGCGATCCGACGCCTATAAGATATATATCAAGTACGCTAGGAATGACCGGATCGCACTATCCAAGCGATTTCAACACCGACGGCACAGGGCGCTCAGGTAGTCCAATAATCCAGCCTGCCTAATATTAGGCGAGAGACGTTACCTTCTGAACGGCAGGTTAGGACACAGTCTAGCTGCTGCCTCGAACTTGGATATGTCAGCGGTAACGATCTCACAAGGCAAGGGCAGCAGTTACCTCCCCAATGCCTCCCCAGTGGACCCAGCGGACTCAGATGCGGGCGGAGGACACACTTCTGTATTTCCTTTATCATTATCAGTCTCACTTCTCTTTCTAAGTATATTTCCTTTTGTTTAAGATATTTCAAATGAATCAGTTCTGGCTTCGGGAAATTGGTCATCGCTATTATAACCTCTCCAGTATTTGAGCCCTTCAAGGCGGAGCATCGTCCAGTTAGCAGAGGAGTGGACAGCATGGTCTGACGATGTTCCATATATCTCCTGATTCTCCTGGGTTGAGAAATCCAGTAGGTAAAAATTTAAGGTTCACCATCCCACCAGTTTCACCATCGAACCAGTGACCGATTAAGAAGCTGTGAAGTGTCTCTGGGTTCATATTCTGGGGTGCACCAGTATCAAATCCAATGTCTGGTAGAGAACCAACTGTAGTTAATCCACCACACACCAAATCTAAGTATGATACTGCATGCAGGGTCAACAAAAGCTTCCATGAAGAGGGGGAGTTCTTGCGGAGAGTGAAATCCTTACGAAGGCTCTTCTCAGCCAGGTCGAAATCAGTAGCATTCTTAGCAAGCAATACACTGGGCGTCCAAGTTGTGGTAAGGGTAGGATAATCTACAACAGAGTCATCTACCAAGTTGTAAGTTAACCCAAAGATGGCAACACTAAACCTACCCATAATATTCGTGAGGAGATATAACATGACAATGAAAGTTGTCAGGGACAATCTCCATTCTCGAAAATGCACAAAAAGGAGCTTTGCTGAGCCAGTTGGGGATTGCATTGAAAGCAGCAATTCAATCTATATCTCGTCTATTAAAATCGGTCAAGGATTTAGTTAGAAATGGGCGCCCTATACATCCCGCATTTTATACTTTTTCCTAGCAAGTAGACGCCATCTCAGGATTGACCCCAAATGTCCTAACACAGATCCAAAGCCCAAACTTGCGAAAGCACTAAGGAGAATTGTGATTGTATTGAACCCACGCTGCTCCATGTGCGATAATTTCCCCATCCGTGAGAAGATTCGGAGACCTAAAATAAGAAGCGATAGGGAAAGAACAGTTGTCAAACATCTCCCAGAGAGAGAGATCATGTTTCGCCAGAACTGCTCCCAACTATTGAATGATATTGGCAGCTGGGGTGACTTTTCTGGCTCTGATACCAAAGGATTGTCGGGATTCTTGTATGGTGGGGAATATTGGGAGTCAGGACGTGATGACAGCATTTTGAAGAAGAAGGCTTAGCCACAGGAGAAGTTGTTGAGTCTGCTAGAGTCGAAAGAATTAAGAAGACGGGTTTTCGAGATTCAGAGTATGAGTATTTCTACGGTCACATATTGGACCTTGCACCATAAATATGAGCCCCTGTCCCCCTCCCAGGCAGATGGCAAGCAAGGTAGTACAGTAACCTTCCCGGATATCCTTATCTTACTTTCCATAGGGGGCCTGTGAAGCCCAGAGGCTCAGAGAATTCTGAGAGTGCACTTCGTTTGAAACCCTTATCTCTGATAGGACGGGTTCCAAATCCATCTGCCTGAGCATCACAACACAGACCTGTCCTTGACGTTAATTGGTCAGGTTGACCTGTGAATCGCTTAATTTCCCTACCGCACCTCTACCCCAACCAAAAAAAAGCCTTCCCGTATTATATGATAAATGTAGTCTAGGTAACCCTTACTATATCTTTCAGCTGGCTGTTTGATAAATACAGCTACTCTTTGAGGGAGCAGATATGGCACTTGCATTGTGAAAACTTGCACTTCTGTTGTATTTTCGACCAAATCAAGAGCAGATAATAGATTCCATTAGCCGAACCCTAATTTATAAGAGATTAAGAGAAAAAATCATGTGCAGTGAGGGCTTCTTTTGTTTATTTCACTTTCATTTTTTGGGTAGAGGAGTTAGGGGATTTCATAAACTTTCATTGGCTTAATAAGATGCATCCCCGATTCTGCATTGACCTTAAGTTAGCGGCGTTACAATGGGGTAAGCCAATCATCCTCCCCTATCCGGGAGGGCTATTTAAAGTCCATTATGATAAGTCATGGATGGGAGGTAGGATGCGGTGGACGCGGTGGATGCAGATTACTAATTTAGTAAAGACATTCTACAGTACTAGAGCAAAAAGATTCGTCCGATACCCTTTTTACACCAAAAGTGCCCATCTTCACCACCCTCTCTCATTGCACAATGTCTATGAGAATCAGCGAAAATTTATCCTTGAATTAGCAAACCCGTAGATAACATAAATAAAGTTACAGAATCCTTAAATATTACCAAGTGATTGAGAAAAGGTCATTTACGTCTCTTGCAGCGGTTGCCATGTACTTTTTTGTATGGAGCCCCATATAAAAATTTAAGTCACTTTCACACTCGTTGACACAATTATAAACACTGAAGACAGCTTTGACTCCTTACACTTCTACTTGTAGAGGTTTAAATAGATAGTCATTCCCTAGCTGATGGAAAGATTTCAAGTGTTTTTATACAAGCAGTGTTGAGAATTGTTTGTTTAAAAGTGACCATTTTTGGTGTAAAAAGGGCATCGGACGAATCTTTTTGCACCCGTACTTTAGAAGCTCGCTCCTGCACGTCATGTTTCTACCGTGACGGTAGGGATTCGGTAGGGAACAGGGTAGGAGAAAGAAAACCTTCTTTAATGTACAGTACACCAAGCGCTCTGTTAACTTTTCCCAGGGGTGCCGGTAATATATAGCATTAAAAGAAATAAACCAAAGACCATGATTCGCCAGACCATCCTCTTACCAAGTAACAGGAGTCGAGCCGCTATATTTTTGTTTTCATGTACTTGGGCTCAAATTAAGGGCCCGTTTACATATAGACTGCCGTTTAGCAGCGCCAGACGGTGCCGACCGTTAAGGGGGGGCTTGATGGTTGGAGGAGTACTGGCAAGCGAATGGTGTTTACATATCCTAGCGTACTGTCTGGTGGGATTTCCAAAAGCACCTCCGAGGCAACACGGCGTCCCGACCGTCTAGCAACTAGAATATAGGACGGTAGAAAATTAGGGAAACACTTTTGCACCTATCGGAAAAGGATGCCGGTTGACACACCAGCGTCTAGTTTTACCACTGAAATTGTAAACAGGCCCTAAAGGTTGGGACGCAGTACTGCGCCTTGGGGTCAATGTTGCAACCAAGGCTTTTGGCTGACAGACTGTCCCATTCATTAATTTGCATCCACCTAGTGTCTCATAGTCTGTCGGGTGCTGCACACAAGAGATCTGGTTAAAGAAAAATTTCAGGATCTAGAGAGTGCCCTTCTTTAACTAGAAATAAATTACTAGGGTCCCAAGCTGAGATCTATTCCACCGATTTCTTGCGAGCACTGACGGACTAAGGGAGAGTAAAATACTTATGTACAAGCACTAACATCGCCGCTATTCTAAACCGTTTTTGTGTTCAACTTACGGCACTCATTCCTGTAGAGCCTAAAAGTCAATAATCACACTTTCCCTTAGAAAAGATCCCAATAGAAAACCTACATCGGGACACCTCCGACAGCCAACTTTTCTGAACGATTCTTTCCCCTCCATCATTTCCCTCTTACCAGGTACTGGGAGAGCATTCGCACTTGCCACTAGCCACCAAGACTATGTTCAGCATCATGATGGTGGATCTCTGATAACTGGACAGATATTGGAATCAGGGGGCATTCGGTCTAACAAAGTCTACTTTACTATCTCCTAAAATTAAGGGAGGATAGAAGGCACCTAATCTTGAATGGATTGAGAGGCCCCTTCCAAATATGCTCAGGATTCTGTGTTTTTCTTGTTTTTATTTCACTATTCCATAGTTAAGTTACAGTCATCTTTGGCCGATAACAGCTGTGACGGCTCATTAGCCAATCTCCGGGTACTGTCCTGCTTTGAGGGGGGGGCTGTGCACAGCACATAGGTTACCAACTACCCGTTGGCTGACTATCTAAACAAGAGTCAGCTTGATAAAGTACTCGTGCAGTGACAGTTATTTTGGTCACTCGATGAAATGGCCGGTGTGCATACAATTGATATAAGACATCACACAATAGTCACTAGCCCAATTTAACTAGAATATTAAAGATAAATAATATCCAAAACAACAATCACTCTCTGATCTGCCACTCGCCAAAGAAACAGTATACAGAAATGATGCGGAGGGAATGGAACGACATAGGCAGCTACTAGAAAGGAGTGTTTACACAACTGTCAATTTTATATGGGAGGTTCCATAAGTGCCTTTAGTGAAGGTGAGAACCGGGGAGTAAGGGCGATATAAGAGTCACAGTGAGACAAGGTATGTGGATTGGTTTTTTGTTTACCGGAAGATGAAAAGACTGATATGTGTGTAAGTTAAGAGAGGAGAGTTTATGGAAAAAATACCAGAGACCTATTACCAATGACAACCGGGATAGCTTCATGAGGAGAGCGGCAACTCTCCTGCGCGCAACCCCTGATATGCAGCAATAGAGAGTTTGCGCAGCCTGGCCTAGGTGGGTTATCAAGAGTGTTGCTAGAAGTTGCCGCTGGCATTCAGAGCCCATTAGACCCCTACAAATTATCTGCTTCTTGAATTCGATCCTTTCAACAGGTTATACAGTGTCCAATTCCAAAATATCTTAAAACCACTCTCCTTAACTTTATTCTTAAGCAGCATGACGATAAAAAAACATACCCACATGAGAGCATAGAAGTGTGGTGGATTTTGGCGTTAGGGCCCTCAATTCCAGGTCTGATCCCCTGGTTTTTACACTTCGACCAGGCGAAATCAAGGAACCAAGTTGCCAAGCTTTGTCGTTAACTTACCGGCATGTCAACCCCACCCAGGTCCTTCCATGCAAACCCCCCAATATCCGAAAAATCACAATCGCTCGTGTGCGGTTTTATAACAGCACAAAGAAATGCGCTTAGTTACATATCGCTTGATCATTCACTTAGTTCTGTTGGGCTGTATCACGACTAACAAAGCTGGGACCTAAGCGAGCAGGTGTTTTTATATTGCTTATCATAAAAGAAGAGATTGAAAAGGAAAAAATAGAAGGAGAGCGAAACTTAGAAATGGGCATAGAGACAAGTGGGGAGATGCGTGCGTCACACAGTGTCACTCGGGACTACATTGATCACCAGAGCACAAGCACGCTTTCCAACAAGCCCATTCTGTTGAAAATAGTGGCCACCTATCTGACACAAACGCCGTCGTACCCCCATCATGCTAGCTTGCACCAAGTCACGGTCCTATGTTTGCTCCCGTGTTCTGTCACTCAGGCTTCCCTCTATTTTACTTTTCTTTTCTCATTTCGCAACCTCGACCAGGCGGATCTTCTTCTCGCTTCTTACCACTCCTTCCATACTCGAATCTAGTGATATTTTCAAACATATTCGAAATCCAGAATCCTCCAGTGCTCTTGAATCATAAATTCCCCGTCAATTTGTGGGAAAGCCTCCCAATCGGCGGACTCGGCCCCCAAATTCTTAAGCCCAGCACGAACCCGGCTCAAACGATGCCTAGCCACCCGACCCAACTCGACCCAAACAGAGCCCGAGCCACCCAGAAAGCCCAAACCTTTCAAAGAGAAGCTATTAATCCAATTTCGTTTGAGGGGGTCAATTGCCCCCACCCTCCATACTTGACAAACGATTCATGTCGTCATCGTCAAAGTTGATATGAGAAATGCCACTCGCGTCTTCCAGCGGAATTAGAGGGGAATCTCCAGCAGAGCCGGGATAAGAGGAAATGGAGGGGGGTTCACTGATATCGTCTTGAAGGTCCTGCATAATTGGAGAGCTAGGTACCGAAGAGAGTGGCTGCTCTTAATATGCCCAAACCTCGAAGGACAGAGAAGACCATTATAGAATCAAAGTTAGACTGCACGAAGCAAAGGGGCAATTAAGAAGATGAGGCTAAATATTTCTCAACACTAGACCTGCTCGGATATGACACCAGTCCTGGGGTTCACAACAATTTTGTTTAAAATCAAGAGATATGAGTGACATGCTGTGACTCGATAAAGAAAAGTGGCAAGGTTCAAGTTTTCTAAGGCTTTTTCTTGCCACCTGGGCGACCCGGCCCCACCCGGCGCAAAAGCCCGGGGCCCAATTTCGATGTTTGTTTGTGCGCAGATATAATAATGTTCTCACCCTAAACGACTTCCATTCTTAAGATTATAATTGTAGAAGGTGCAAAATTGAGGGCGGATCTCCGGAGCGCGGGGTGCTAGTTGGTGGTGAGAGGGGTGTAGGTTTTAGATGTTCCGATTTCATCTTAGGAGATTCTTTTGTATACGGTATATGTCGAGAGTATACCAATCTGCCTTTCCAGATCGACTAAAGAGATACCCGAAACATAGAGCTTCGCATTACTCTACGCTAATATTAGGACCAAGATTTTAGGGAACAGAGGGGGGGTAAAATTTTAGCCTTCAAGACCAAACCCGATACACCGCCATCGTGTGTGCTCCCTAGCCCATATTGGTACTGTAGGTATTACGAATAAAATTTTTGACCATGAGAAGAGTAGTTGATTTTATCCTTAATAGTGAAAAATTAGACCGAGATCCTCAAGTATGCGAGTTTCCTGCGCTTGTTAGTAGCAGACCCGAGGACTGGCATAGATACTAGAGCTCAATACGGCTCTTCATTACACTTGGTAGTCGTCATCCTCATGAACGCGTATCTGCTTTGAAACACGAGAAGATTAAAGGAGAATATCGGCCAATTTCAAAGGGAAAAATATACACATATCTAGGCGTTTAGAGACAAATTAATACTATCATATTTAAAAAATAATAACTTTATGAACGCCCCAGCACCACCTCCATATCTCGTCAGGTCATCCCGCGCGAAAACATGGTCTACAGGGAAAACCTCAAGCCTATCTGCCACAGGACTAATTCCTTCTTCATCAACCCTATCAATCTGAGATAGACTCCCGCGTAAATCGAACCCCACCTAAAGGACCAGCGCCACAAAATACCCCTAAATCACTACAGCTACCACCCGCGTCACCGCTAAAAAACCGAACGCTTTCGGAATGGGGGAAATCCGGGAAAGTTATAATCCACCTCACGGCCCAAAGCCATCTTTGGCTGATCTCCCTGTGAGCCTGAAATAGTACCATAACTAACCGGACCCTCCAGGGCCTTGTCCAAAGCATCTCCCAATTCCTTTGCGGTCATCGCATTCCCGTCGTCAATCTTGTTCAACACCGTCCTCAGAAGCTCGGCTGTAGTTAGATAACTGTCCTCCCTAACATACACATTTCGGCAATAACACACAACCGCGGTAATCGCGAGTATCTGAGTGACGACTATCGTGCCCGCAGCGATACCAACTCTATCCCATTTCACTTCTAGCGTTGTTTCGACATGTTCTCTCAAGCGTGCTTTAGGATCCTTGTATATGTGCGGGAATATCCTATCACTATTCCCGTAGGCTATTGCGGCGATGGGAAGGCGTGCTATCAGGGCGGCGACATAAAGGTTGTAATACCTCTTTTGAGTGGCAGAGCCGCCTGTGCCATTCCGGTAAAAATTGAGTGCTTGCACGCCAACAGAAGGGCTTGAACGGGTTTCAAGATCGGTGAATGACCGGTACACGATTGAGGAAGTCCCGCCTTGCGAGGGGCCACTCCAGGAACTGTCCAAGTGCCCCCCAGTCCCCGGCGCTCCCTGTTGTCCTTCCCTTTGTGCAATTGGTAGGAGAAAAAGGGAAGCGGAATTAAAAAAAGGGTTTGGATGGGGGTTTCCCTGCTGCGTCTCAAAAAGGCTTGAGGCGCATTCCCAGGCCGTGTCGTTATATACCACATCTGATGATAACACATTAGTTCTTGAGGGTATCTCTGAAGCGTTGATGATCGATTGCATACAAGTCATAGAAAATGGATCTAACTTCCCGACTTTCGGTAGTGGCGCTGCCCAAGTAACCTGTTCTGTACCCTGCCCAGGCCAGGCTTTTTGGCTATCCAGTATTCCTAATACTTCAGCGATTGTCTCCCCGTTTCCCTCGTTTTCCCAATCTGTTTCCAAAATTAATGTAAGCTTCATAACACCTTCTATCAGTATCTAACCATGTTGTTTGTACAACATACCCTTTGGGGTTTGGTCCTCACTGTCATAATCTTTCCAGTACTTATGGCCATCAAGGCGGAACATAGTACAGGTAGCAGAGGAGTGGACAGCATGGTCCGACCGATTTTGGACTCTCTGCGCCCCTTCGAAATCAAATATATAATACGTGAAGCTCACATTACCACGATTTTCTTCAGGCCTAGATGTACTAAGTCGGAGGCTGTAAAGTGTCCCGTCTGTCAAGTCCTGGGGTACAGTAATATCAAATTTGATCTCTGGTACAGAACCAAAATCAGTTAATCCACCACGAACCAAATCTAAGTATGATCCTGCATGGAGGTCAATTAAAGTCATTATGAAAATGATGTATTCCAACAGAGAGTGGATTTCTTACGAAAGTTCTTCTCGACCTCGAAATCCAAAGTGTTCTTACCAACCAATCCACTATAGGTCCAATCTGTGGCAAGGGTAGGATATACACTAGTAGAGTTATCTTTCAAATTATAAGTTAATCCAAAGATGGCAACACTAAATCTTCCTGTGATATTCATGAGGAGATATAACATGACAATGAAAGTTGTCAGGGACAGTCTCCATTCTCGAAAATGCGCGATAAGGAGTTTTGCTGAGCCAGTAGGGGTTGGCATAGCAAGTAGCAATTCAATCTATATCTCATTCGTCAAAATCGGTCGGAACTTTAGCGAGGAATGGGCGTCGAATACATCTTGCATTTTATACTTTTTCCTAGCAAGCAGACGCCATCGCAGCATTGACCCTAAATATCCCAACATAGATCCAAGGCCCAAACTCGCGGAAGCACCGAGTAGAATTGTGATTGCATTGAACCAACGCTGCTGCATGTGTGACAATTTCCCCATCCGTGAGAAGCCCCAGAGACCTATAACAAGAAGCAACAGGGCAAAAGCCGTTGTCAAGCATCTCCACGAGAGAGAAATCATGTTCGACCAGAACTGCTCCCAACTATCGAACGATATCGGCGGCCTGGGCGACTTTTCCGGTTTTAATATCAATGGGTCGCCCGCACGATCGTATGGCGGGGGGTGGTGGGTGTCGGGGCGCGATGACGACATTTTGAAGAGGAAGGCCTATAACCGAAAAAGCTGCTGAGTCTGTCAGACTCCCGGGGACTAAGAAGGAGGTATTAGAGATCCAGAGCATGAGAATTCTAAGGTCATCTACCGGAAATTTCAGTAGAAATACGATCCTAGGTCGCTACCAAGCGGGGTAGAGTAGCCTTGTCAGATTCTCTTTTTTTATTTCCCAGAAGCGGGTTTATAAAACCCAGAGGCTCGCAAAATTCAGAGAGTGCACTTTGCTTAAAATGCCTATCCTAGTAGGACGGGTTCCACATACATCTTCTTTGAGGATCACAACACGCCCGGGTTTCGATCTTAACCCGTCTGGTTGATCTGTGAATCGCTTAATTTTCCTCTACGGGTGCTCCCGAAAAAATGCACCTTTTAATATTATATAACAAATGCACTTTGCGCATGCCTTACTATCTTTTGGTTGGCTAAATGTGCCTGGCACGTCTAGGAAAACAAACGTGGCGCTTGCATGGTGAAAAGCTTGAACTTCTGCTATTTTCGACAACATCAGGGCAGACAATGGATTTTATTCGCCGAACTCTAGTTCATAAGCGATTCAAGAAAAATCGTGCGCAAAGAAGATTTATTTTGTTTACTTCACTTTCAGTTTTGGGGGGGGGTGTTGGGGGCAGTTTCATAAATTTTCATTATCTTAATGGAGATGCACCGCCAATCCTATATCGGCCCTTAGTTAATAGGGTTATAATTGGGTAAACCGACCCTCCCTGGATCGGAGGGGAGGGTTATTTGAAGTTTGGTACGATAAGTCGTAGGCAGAACGTAGGAGGCGGGGTAGGCGAAGATTACAGAGCACTCGTACATATACCATACCAGGTATCATATCAAGGGTAAGTCTAACCCCTCTGGTTGGCCCAGTTCCCCTTTCACCCACTCAAAGAGCATCATTTCTGACCACCGACCTAGAGTTCGGCAGAGTTTTTTTTCCACAAAAAATTAACCTAGATTGGAGAGCATCGGCTGAAAAAAAACAAAAAAGGGTTACACACATAGTAATTTCATCCAATGAGCCAAGTTCGACAAACGAAAGCTCATACCCTAGGACACATCATGCAATTATGACGGGAGGGATCCCGCAGGGGACAGGGGAGGGTAGAGAGGAAGCTATTTTTAATGTATCGTACTTGAGTGCTGGACACCTAAAGCTCTGTTAACTTTGTTCAAGAAATAAATGTAGCATTCAAGGAAACAAAAGCAAAAGGATGACCAGTCAGGCCACCCTCTTGCCAAGTAATACGAACCGAGCCACAATATTTCTATCTTTTTGTACCGCCCTTGAGAACAAATAAAAATCTAGACCGAGTGACATTGATGTCAATGTTGCTACCACTGCTTTTGGCTGCTACCAGTAGACTATCCCAATTATTACTTTAAACCCATGAAGCATAGAGTAAAATATTCTATACCTACAACTACTACCATTTCCACTATTCCTAAGTCTTTTTTAGAGCCCGAAAGTTAATATATCGCACTTTCTCTGGGCAAAGATGCTAATCAAAGACGCACTCTTCGACACCTCCGACTACCAACTCCTCTCAGTAATTTCTTCATCCCTTCCATTCTCCTCATTTGACTAGATACCGAAGCAGTATTTTCACTTCCCACTAGCCACTAGTGCTATGTTCAGCACCTCCCTCGAATTCTAGCAAGCTATAAACCAGAAATATAGCACCTTTTATCATCTCTCGCAAATTTTAATGCAAGAAGATTGAAGAAGAGGGTTATCCAATTTCAAAAGAAGACATATATGCATATATCTAATCTAGACTTTTAGATATAAATCGGAGTTACTTAAAATAACAACAGTTGCATAAACGCCTCAGCCCCCCGCCACATCCCGCCAAGTCATACCCCATAAAAATATAACCCAAAGACAATCTCAAGCCCATCCGCTGCACGACGCATTCGTTCTTCGTCCTTGCCAATCCAAGATACTAGCCTTCCATGTAAACTAAACCCCCAAACTTCCCGTAAACTACAACCAGCACCACCCCTACCCCGTTTCACCATCGAAAAATCGAGCGCTTTCGGAACGGGGGAAATCCGGGAAAGTTGTAGCCCGCATTAGGACCCAAAGCCACCCTCGGCTGATCTCCCTGCGAGCCCGGGATAGTACCATAACTGATGGGGCCCCCTAGGACATTGTCCAAAGCACTTTCGAATTCCTCCCCAGTCATTGTAGTCCCATCGTCAATCTTGCTCAACACCGGCTTCAGTAACTCCGCGGTAGCTAGATATCTATCTTCCGGAACATACACATTCCGGCAGTAATACAGAACAGCTATGATTACAAGTATCTGACTGGCGACTATGGTGCCCGCTGCAATGGCAACCCTACCCCATTTCACCTCCAACGTTGTTGCAACAGATTTAGTTGGGCCAGGTTTAGGACCGCCCGGCACATGTGGGAACACCCGGTTTCCGTAAGCTATCGCGACAATAGGAAGGCGCGCTACTAGGGCGGCGACGTAAAGGTTGTAATACGGTGCAAAGTGCCTAAAGGTGGGTCCTCCGGTGGAACGGGAATTCCGTGGCAACCGACCCGAGTCGAGCCAAAAATTGCCCAGACACAACAGGTAAAGTGAAGATAATACACTGGCAGCAAGAAGCATAGCCATTAGGGTAGAAATA
>Ga0307507_10007209_pt1 | contig 16361 bp, 15 predicted proteins | sample 7_EM_MG_FD_207223 | JGI IMG/M metagenome (GOLD analysis project Ga0307507, IMG submission 207223) | Populus trichocarpa ectomycorrhiza microbial communities from riparian zone in the Pacific Northwest, United States - 7_EM | ecosystem: Host-associated > Plants > Roots > Unclassified | place... | reverse complement strand
ATTCCATCACCAAAAAGTCCTTGGTGATAGACTCACCATGCGCCCGATGCTTTGGGAGAACAAGATGGCGCATGATAGTCCTGTTGATGCGGAGGTTTTTGCCAAGGATAGGTGTGCGTTTCAGCCGGTTATTGCGAGGAGTGTTAGTTAAGTTAAGGTTGTGTGGAGTTCTTGAGATGTGCTTTGTGGGTGTGTAGTTGTTGGTTTATTGATTGGGTGGAGAGGGAAGTAGGGGGGAAGGAGATGTGGTGAGAGGAATTGTGTTTCGTGTGATAGGATGTTAACCGTAGCCTACAGAAAATAATAAATTTTTGGTGAGGAGATATTTTGTGGAGCTTGAGATACCGGTACAGAATGTGATGATAAATGGTGTGTGTTCGATGATCACTGAGTATCACTCTTGCGTGTAAAATTCCGAATTATGATATGATAAAGGAATGAGTACAGTAATTTCAGCGCTGGTATGAATTTCCGTAACCCTTCTAAAGCTATGAATACAGCAACCCCCTCCTCCACTTCCTCTTCTCGCTCATCACACACCTACTGTTCCTTGTACTCCTTCTGCAGTAACTTTGCGATAGTCTGTAGTTGGATATTGCTAGTCCCCTCATAGATTGCGCCAATCTTTGAATCCCTCCAGTACTTCTCCGCCAGACCCTCCCTGACAAAGCCCATTCCGCCCATCCATTCGATCGCACTACCGCTAACCTTCTGCGCGACCTGGCTGGCATAAAGCTTTGCCATGGCAGCCTCCCGTACGAAGCCCTCGCCGGCTTCCTTCGTTCGGACAGCATTGAAGAGTAGTGCGCGCGCAGCCTCGATTTCAGTTCTGGCTTGCGCAATTTGGAATTGCATTCCTTGGAAGTCACCGATGTATTGGCCGAACTGCTTGCGCTCGTTCCAAACGTACTTGACGGCGTTCTCCCAGGCGCCCAGGGCCAGACCGGTCATTTGGGCGGCGATACCGATGCGGCCTTCGTTCAGGAGGGAGATGGCGTATCTATCCGTCATTGTCAGATAACGCGCAGAAGGTAGAGAATAGAGAAAAACTTACTTGTAACCTTCACCCTCCTTCCCAAGTAAATTATCTGCAGGAACCTCAACGTCATCGAATGTCAAAACACATGTTGAGCTCGCCTTGATCCCCAATTTCTTCTCTTTCTTCGCGATATTGAATCCAGGCATTCCCTTTTCAACCACGAACGCCGTTATTCCCTTGTACCCTCTCTCTGGGGCGATATTTGCAAAGACGATGAAGATCTCGCTCTCGGCGGCGTTGGTAATCCACATTTTCTGTCCCGTGATCTTGTATGAGCCATTGGATTCGGACTTAACGGCTTTAGTTTGCAGCGCGAAAGCGTCGCTGCCAGATGCTGGCTCCGAAAGACAGAAGGAACCGACGGTACCCGTGGCAAGCTTAGGCAGATACTTCTTCTTCAACAGTGTAGAACCATATGTGCGGAAGGCGGTGTTGACTAGAGTGTTGTGAACGTCTACCAGCACGGATACCTGTAATAATTTCCCGCCGGCAAAATTAGTACCTTGACCCTTCCAAATACTCTTTCTAGAAGGGCGAGTTCATACCGATGGGTCAATCCTGGCCAATTCTTCAATCGCAACAACGACCGCTCCGAAGCCCATTCCAGAACCACCGTATGCCTCCTCAACCTCTACCCCCATGAGACCTTGCTCGAATAACTGTTCTACAATGGACTTGTCCATCATTTCGTTCTCATCCATTTCTCTTGCCTTCGGGAGAACGACGTCTCGGGCGAAACGGCCCACGGATTCCTTAAGCATCTCCTCTGTCTCGGTGAGATGAAATATTGGCGTAGGGTTTACATCGGAGAAATGCCTGCGTGAAGTATTCTGCGCGGAAAGTAATCCGGGTCGTAGGAGTAGTGAAGGGCGACGAAGGCCTCTGGGGATGGCAGTGCGGAGGACAGAGGTGGCCATGTTTGGGTGGTGGTAGCTATAGTGGGCTGGTAGTGGGGCGGAGGAGGTACAGGTGCGAATAAGTATCTGTGCAGAAAGCTGGATGGAAGTTGGAGTGAAACAAGTTCTGGTTTAATCCCCTAGTAGAGGAGTTATGGGGCAGAAGAGAGAGAAGTACCCGGAGAGGAATAAGGAGTACGGTATCTTGGGGGGAAATGCTAGGCATGTTCCTGTGGAGGAAGAGCGCCAAGTACCCCACGAGTGATCCCCGAAGCCGACACAAAGCGGATTCGGTCAGCGAGAAGGAACATGTGATAGTTTGCCTTCCCAGTTCTGTAGCACCGGTATGATATGGATACAGGTATATACAGCACTTGAACCTGGCTGTCATAGAAGTGACCTTTCCATCATATCTAGGCGTCATTGAGAACTTTTGCCTGTTAGGGAGGCTCGACGCTTGTGGAGAATAACTCTGATCATAATCAATTCATGTCTCGTGAGCTGATAGCGAAGCACCGGCAGACCACCGGTGTGTTAATGTATTATAGTTTCGAATCCCATCATTCTTTGCTCGAGGGATGATTCTTCCGAGGGAACTCACTCTTATTTAAATCCCGTTCAAATGGCTGGAATTCTTCTCAGACGCGAGATGGGCCAAGGCCTTTCCTGCGGATTGCTCTGACTGTATACTGTAGCATTTCTCTGCCAGCTTGATTCCCCAACCACACATCATTTGAGCACTGGTACCGGCATTATACTCGAGTACAGCACAGGGACTTGATGATAGCACGGTATCTGGGCCATTGAACTGGTAATATACCAGTAAATCCGCTCAAGTTCCAACCGCGGTATGATATCCACAAGTACCGGTAATCGTACAATGCTCTCTACCCGACAACGATAGACATAGATGGATCATCAAAAAGCTTATTTAGCAGTATCGGTCATCAAGACCCCCCACAGGTGGGGGAGCGCTACCGTACTAGTACTTCGAGTACTCGGGGGTAGGTTATCGATCGCTTTCGCCCAAACAAACCCTCTTCCCAAAGGCTGCGAATGTAGTACAAATAGGTACTCGTATTACCTCACCGCCAACCTCTTCTTGACAACTTTTAGAAAATATCTCATCAAATTTCGCCTCCCGCGCCCGCTTTCGCTCTTGATAGACCTCCGACCATTTACTCCATTTCTAATCAGTTACCGCGTCCCCTTAGGATGCTATACCGATACTTGCACTAGTACGCGAGTGCATCGAAGGTTTGAGGAAAATACTCCCCAGCTGCAGTAATAATCTGGGAAGAATCTGATTATCGTTTTTTGTCCGGTTGCCCGGGCATCCGTTGCCGCTGTGCATTAAAATCTCTCATTCCCATCCTTCATCCCGGTTCTTCTTTCACTCCGTTCTTTTTTCTTTTTTTCCTTTTTCCTCCTTCCCCCCGTCTTATTCGATCCCGCTTTCCGAAGTCAGAAAGAAAGAAAAGAGCCCAGAGTTTCCTCCCAACCTTTTCACTTTTCTCCTCTCTTCCCTTTCCTGCCCCATCCCCCTTTCCCCTCCTCCCTTTCGCCATCGTATCTCGCAATCATTGTCACCTCGTCAATTAGCACAATGGTCACCTCTGTCTCACTGCTCCCTGTGCTCTTGCTGCTCTTGCAGTCCGTCAATGCAGCTCCCCATGACACTGACAAGCTTGTGCGTCGTGCAGATGATGCATCGACTACCCCAACGCCAACCGCGTGGGTTAGCGTCGTCGATGATGGATCTGCCACCACTGTGACGCCAAGTGTTAAGACCGATAGCTCAGGTAACCCGACGGAAACGATCAATGCGAAGCCATCCGAGACGGCCTCTAGCGATAGTGGTCAAAACGATAATGTCGTTGGAAGCTGTGATAGCTCGAAATACGAACTGGAGGAGACCGGGAATGTCCAACCATGGGTTCCGTTCTGTGCACCGCATAACGGAACGGAATGGTGGGTTGACGGTAACTACTATGTTACATGGAACCCGAAACATTGGGCGAGAAATTCGACTGTTAAACTCATCTTAAACTACGCCGATGCCGGTGGCGCCGGCAAGGTCGCCAAATTAGTTTGTCCATCTTCTCCTAATCCCAGTATCGAACGTGTAATTAACCCAGAATTCAGTGGGAAAGCGCCAATTCCTTCGGCCTCATCAGCATTTCACCCTCCAAGGATTGGCTAGTGAACCAAACAGCCCTCGGCGACGGTCACAAAAAGACCCTCGAAAACCAAACAATGTACTTCACAATCGCCGATGGCTCCCCGAGCGGCACACAGCCCAATGTTGAGGCTGGCCCCACCATCATCCTGACCTCCCGCCCGAGTCCCCCGCCTATAGATAAATCACCCAAGAACCGGCCTCCTGTCTCTACCCTTGGTCTGGCGGTCGGCCTCCCACTTGTCTTCGTGTTTGTCGTCGGAACAGTCCTTTCCCTGCATTTCTGCATGAGGACTAAGCGTACAGTTGGACCCATTTCCATCGGCGGCGGTCGCAGGCACTTCTCCGGGAGGGGATACTCCGGTCGTGCGGTACGTAGGCAGAAAGCTGCAGTCGCGGCGCACTCTGGGGATTATAGAGATGAGCCCGAAGAGGAGATCGCGCCGGCTGGGGGTCTCCCACCGAAGAGGGGTGAGTGGGAATTGACGAGCGTGAAAGGTGGACGATAAAGCTTTTTATGTCTTTAGACGGAGAGTATGCGGAACGAAAGTGTACGATTAATATGAGAATGAGCTATTGTTTTTTTTGTTTTCTCTTTCTCTTTTCTTTTCGCCTCCCTTTTAATACCCTTTTGGCTCGTGGAATGTCTACGTATTGAGCATTCAGGCGGATGGGTGGGTGAGTAGATGGCGGGAGGGAGGAAACAGCAACCAATCAACCAACCCACGCTCTCACAAGCCCATCTAAATGGAAAACATGTTTTTAGTGGTATCGTGTACTCGAGTAAAATCTGTCAATAGTCTTTTATCAATCGTAGAAGAAATAAACCCCCCAAAAAAAGCAGATGTCATCACTAAAGTTTTCTCGGCCGCGTCTATGTTTTGATTCTGAGAACTCTCGTAGGTAACGTATGATACCATATTATGTTATTGAAAAGTCCACCGTCTACGCTTTTCGCATGGCATGGATGATTAGCATGGGACGGTATGAGTGTCTAACGAGCGAATTGTCACAGTAAGGAATTGAACATAGTGCCGTAATTTGGACTACAAGACTAGGAACACAGCGAGGTGGACTGTGATGCTTGCACTGACGGGGTGAGTGCTGTACTGGTACTGTACTTTGTCTGTGACTATCGCATGCATCAGGAAACCTAATAATAATAAATAAAAAAAGGTTACAGAAATATATTTATATATTATTATCAAGAGGAAAACATTAGCACCTGAGTTTAGGCACCTATTTTTCCTCATTTCTTACTGTAGTATGATAACAGTATAATAGCGCTCGCGCATAGTCTTAAAGGGCGGGAAAAAAAGATGAGCAGGATCATGCGGGGTAGTTAGAAGAGAGTTTCTATCAGGGGAAAAATTCTGGGCTTGGGGACAACAGAAATCAAGATTGAGGGAGTAGGTACTATATATACCTGCAGGTACCAGTATGAGATTCAATCTATTTGGTTATATGAATCCATTAAAAGATCCATTCAAAAGACCTTGATCCCTGCTTCTTTAGTCTTAACTTAGCCTTATTATGATACAATCTTAACAAAAATCCATAGATTTACAAGTACAGTATAAGGTACGGGTAGGGTAATATTGTAATTGCCTAGCAACCCCTCGGGAGGTTTCTGATTTGGCAAAAAAAAAAATTAAAAAAAAAGGCAAGAAAAAAAACTTACCTCTTATTTCTTGGATATCTTCATTTTGGGCTTATTATAGCTTGACTATTGTAGCTATTGGGTGACCGGGCAGAACAGTTTTACATCGAGATGGAGTTCTCGTTCACACAGAACCAGCCGTATGGCGGTAATCGTGGTCATTTTCTACCACCGGTATGATACATGGTGGAGGTTTTGCCCGGCGACCAGAATCAGACGGACACTTGCATCTATTATCGCGGCTACGGCGGGTCGGAATGGGAATAGTTGCCATAGCGGGAACTGTAAAGCCTATGATCTTATTATGCACATTTAGGGCCCGTTTGTCAAAAAACGGAAGGAAAAATGACTATTCTGTTTTGGAAAAGACCTCCAGAGGCCGTTTTATTTTCAAAAACGGTCGGCAAGCCCCAAGTTTGCCAAATGGGGGTTCTGTTCAGAATTTTGGGAATAGAAGTCGTTTACATAAGTATCTAACAAGTATGATGGTACAGTACCTAAACACAAGAATTAAAGGTTCGTACTAGAGCAGCCTCCTGGAGGTTATCTGTGCGGGTGGAGCCCCCATACTGAATTCGGACACGGAAGTTCAGGTATGGTACTGTAATTCTTGCTAGATATCTGTGTGGGGCCACAGGACGGGAGGGTGGCACCCAAGGCAGAAGGCGCTTAGCTCAGCGAGCTAGGCACCCATCGTACCTTAATCCTGAACCTCGAGCGCAGTCCCCGGATGCACGTCAAGAATATATAAAAGCCCCTACTGCTCCCCCTTCTCGCATGAGCTTGCATCGAGCTTCCAAAGCCTACAGCCAAGACTTACAATCCCCCAACGTACCATACAAAGTACCCCCGCATTCCTCTCTTTACACTTAAACCCAATACCCCCGCACCATGTTTCCATCTGGACGCGGCAACGAGAACCTCGACGTAGGTGACATGTATCTGATAAGCGTGTTCGGTACGAACGAAGTGCTCACAGCAGTGGGAAAAAACGTTTGTCTCCGGGAATATCAGGAGGGTCACTATGAACAAATGTGGATCTGCAAGGTGGCCCCGGACCATCAAATTGGCATGTGGAATAGAAAAAACGAGCGTTTTCTGGGCTGGACGAAAGAAGGCCAACCTAGATGTATTCCAGCGGCTGACGGCCCTTGGGAGCGGCTTACTTTCACGCGGCTTAGCCTGGGCGGGTATTCATTAAAGGTGAGCCCTGAAGGTAAAGGTGAGCCTAGGCCACTACAACGTGTCGACAGTGATGGTCCGCATTTAAAGATTGGGAAAGTGTGTACCCAGTTCGGCCTGCACAAGATCAAGAACCCGGTGTTTAGAAGGTTCGAGTGGGTGATTCCTGGTCGCCTTGCGCGGTCGTCCGCGCCATACTACGATGGCGAAGATTCCGATGAGAATATTAACGAAACTTCAATTGAGTTCCTCAACAACTACGGGATCAAAAACATCGTCAGTTTGAACTCTGTGGAGCTATCGCCGCGCCAGAAGGACAGGCTTCGTAAGGCTAAGATCTCATATTCACACATCAAGGCTGAGAAGTGTGCCGCAGTCACACAAGAGCAATTTGATCAGATCTGGAATGCCTATGACAAGGCGGGAGTCACGATCGTCTACTGTGGGTATGGAGATGGGAGGACAGGAATGGCTATCAGTGCGATTCAGCTCTTCCAGGGTCGGGCTCTGGACGACAACGATTATATGGAGAATGGTGTGCAGTGTCCTGGTCAATTAGCGGCATTGAATGAATTGAGCGAAAGAATCAATAGGTGAGAATGTCTTGCAGACAGTGTCTTGCATTGCCTACGCTGACCCTGCTTCAAATAGTGTTGAAAGCGATAGTGGCACAGTCGACATCCTTGATATTCGACCGCCACCATACACAGCGCCCAAAAATACAGCACCTGAGAAAAAGAAGAAGCTATAGAATGCACAGCGATGGGACTGTGCAAGGAGGGAATGGTGGGAGGAAGTGTGTATGGGTGATATGCGGCAGTGCCTTAAGGTGGTGGTGGGAGGAAGGGATTGTGTGATCATCGTACAACCTGTACTGGGAATGTGGTAGGAAGAAAGATGTAGGAATACAGTGGAGGTGGTAAAGCACGCGGGGAGTTGAAGGGAGTGATTTTTGGCCATAAAAGGGGGATAGGATGCTTAGTATTAAGATGAAGTGCACTGTGCTGCCAATTAAGCTACCTGTATGATACTCTTTTCTCTTTTTCTTAGGTCCTGTTTGGCATGCTGCTATAAAAATCAAAGCCTTTTTTTCTTTTCTTTTCAGAAACGGTAGATAAGTCCCAAGTTTGCCAAACGGGGGTTCTGTTCAGAATTTTGGGAATGGAAGGGAAATGGTCGTTTGCACAAGTTTTGTATGGAGGATTGTCTATGCGCATCTGAGCACCCATACCGGTATCATACTGAATTCAGGCGCGGAAGTTTAGGTGATTCTTGGTGGATATGATACCTGTATGGGATAACCGGACGGAAGGGTTGTATGCAATAGGTAGCAAGCGGTTAGCTTAGTGAGCTAGGCACCCATCGTACCTTAATAGGGAGATTTTGCAAAGAGAATAAGAGCGCCAAGACGGCCGTTTTCCGTTGTCGCTGTGACAACGCGCCACATGTTGATGTGTTGATAACAAAAATTCTGTTATCCGGGATTGGTATCCAAGTTAACTTATCCCAGATAACGGTCGGTTTAAAATAAAAATAACACTAGCAACTCCTGCGTGTATCTCAGCACAACTTAAGTAGTTGTTGTACCTAAGAAAGATTTTGCACAGATTTGCTTCTTTGCGCCCGCTGCTGCTGCTGGAGCTGAAGAAATGTTACCGTGATGGCTGAAGCAAGGATAGTAAGCGAGGCAGCTGTTGCAGCAGCTACTTTCTGCTCAGAGCTTCTTTGAGGCATGGCGGTGATATTCTGATATGGTGATAGGAGGTGCAGAGATGTGGAGATGTTACGGCTCGCCAAGCAGCTATCTATTTTTTTTTCCCCAATCTTCTTCGATTAGCAAAACCTCCTTCCGTCGTTCGGAATTAGAGAACTACCAGCCCCAGCCTTGGCGCCAAGGCTCGGTTGTTATTGTTATCTTATACCGAGTGCAAAATCTCCCTAATGTTTAACTTCAAGTGCAGCCCCCGCATCTAAATCTAGAATATATAAGAGCCCCTACGGTACTTGTACTACTGTACCGTATTTTCTCGTGTTTTACGGTTTTTTGCCAAGGCCGGTGCCTGGAGTCTGAAATGGGCCCTCAAATTCCCCCAGCCAGCATAGTAACCAAGGTGTGGGTTTTAGGAGTCTACAGCAGTGTGGCTTAGTGATCATCTGCAAGGGGTTGTGTGCCCAATCTTGGGCAAAAACCGGTCTTGGCAAAAAACCATAACGCGAGAAAATACTGTCGGCCTAAGCTTATTGAGCCTCAAAAGTCTACAGCCAAGACTCTTACAATTCCCTGACATATAAAGTACCCCACATTCCTCTCTTAACACTTGACACTAAACACTTAACACCAACGCTCCTACGCCATGTTTCCACCTGGACGCGGTAACGATCACCTAGCAGCAGGCGAAATTTATCTGATTAGCATGTTCGGTACGAACGAAATGCTCACGGCAGTTGGAGAAAAGGTTTATATCCGGGAATATCAGGAGGGTCAATGGGACCAAATGTGGATCTGCGAAATCGACTCAGACCGTCGAATTGGCATGCGTAATAGACACACTAAGCGTTTTCTAGGTAGGAGGGAAAGCTATAGGGTTGGATGCGTCGCATCCAATAGCCGTGCTTGGGAGTGGATTACTTTCACGCGGCTTAGCCTGGGTGGGTATTCGTTGGAGGTGAGCCCTGAAGGGAATAATAAGCTCAGGCCAATCCAACGTGCCGAGAGTTGCGGCCCGGATTTAAAGGTTGGGGAAGTGTGCACCCAGTTTGGCCTACACAAGATCAAGAACCCGGTGTTCAGACGCTTCGAGTGGGTGATTCCCGGTCATCTTGCACGATCATCCGCACCATACTACGAAGGCGAAGATGCTGATGAGAATATTAACGAAACCTCAATTGAGTTTCTCAACAACTACGGGATCAAAAACATCATCAGTTTGAACTCTGTGGAGCTATCGTCGCGCCAGAAGGGCAGGCTCCGTAAGGCTAAGATCTCATATTCACACATCAAGGCTGAGAAGTGTACCGCAGTGACACAAGACCAATTTTATCAGGTCTGGAATGCCTATGACGAAGTGGGAGTTACCATTGTCTACTGTGGGTATGGAGATGGGAGGACAGGAATGGCTATCAGTGCGATTCAGCTTTTTCAGGGCCGGGCTCTGGATGACAACGATTATATGGAGAATGGTGTGCAGTGTCCTAGTCAAATAGCGGCATTGAACTCATTAAGCGACAAAATCAATGGGTGAGAATCTCTTCCAGACAGTGTCTTGCATCGCCTGCGCTAACCCTACTTCAAATAGTGTTGAAAACGACAGTGGTTCAATCCACACACGCGATAGCTCAATCCACACCCTCGATAGCACCCTCGATACCCAACCGCCACCATACATAGCGCCTGAAAAAAAGAAGAAGTATTAGAATGCATGGCGATTGGATGAAAGGAGGGGAGGGTGAGAGAAAGTGCGCATTGGTGATAGCGACTGTATCTTAAGGTGGCAGTAGTGGGAGGAAGGGGTTGTGTGATCATCGTGCAACCCACACTGGGAATGCGGTGGGAAGAAGGATGTAGGAATACAGTGGAGGTGGTAAAGCATGCGAGGACTTGAAGGGAGTGGTATTTTGACTATGAAAGAGGGAAGGAATGCTTGATATTAAGATGGAGTGCGCTGTGCTGCCAATTAAGCTACCTGTACGCTTTTCTCTTTTTCCTTAGGCCCTGCTCAGCATGCCGCCATAAAAATTAATGCTATTTTTTTAATAAAACAAACAGCATATCTCCTAATATCTAAAGTAGACTGGCTTCAAAGAGAAAATGAATACCATATACATGTTGAGCGGCAAGTAAAGTTGCGATGGTGCAATACCGGTATATTGTACCTGTTGTCCCACCATGTTCACATCACAAGTTTCCTTACGTTTCCACTATCAGGCCTCTAGTTGAGACCGGATGAGCGCCTAGCGAGGTTTGGCATAGCTTGACATCAAATTTCGGTACGAATTAGCCAAAACTGGATGCAAATATTTGCCAAGCCTGGCGGAGGGTGCTGCCTCCATGAGTGCTCACCCGGTCTATTTCCTAAAATTGGCAGAAGAGCATCTACTATTTAACTATGGTATTGATTTTCTCTTTGAAGTTAGTCTACTTTTGATATTAGGAAATATGCTATTTATTTTTTATTTTTACTGTATTTTTTATTTTATTTTTTAAAAAAGGTATTTATTTTATAGTAGCGTGCCGGGTGAGCCCTTAATCTTTCACTTCAACGCGTCCCCGGAGCCTGCATTGCGTCTCACAAGCCTACAACCAAGACTTTTACAAGTACTCCATACTCCTCTCTTGACACTTAACACTAACACCCTGGCATCATGTTTCCACCTGGACGCGGTAACGACCACCTGAACGCAGGTGACATCTATTTGATTAGCCTGTTCGGTACGAACAAAGTGATCACAGCAAAAGGAGAGAAGCTTTATCTCCGAGAATATCAGAGGAATCGCTGGGACCAAATGTGGATCTGTGAAATGAACGCAGACCATCGGATTAGCATGCGCAATAGACAAACCCAGCGTTTTCTAGGCAGAAGGGGAGACCACACAGTTGGATGCATCTCACCCCATAGCGGCGAGCCTGAGTGGCTCACTCTCACGAGGCTTAGCCTGGGTGGGTATTCGTTGGAGGCGAGCCGTGAAGGTAATAAGCTTAGGCCAATACAATGCGTCAACAATGATAGTCCGCTTTTAAAGATTGGAGGGGTGGGCACCCAGTTCGGCCTACACAAGATCAAGAACCCGGTGTTCAGACGGTTCGAGTGGGTGATTCCTGGTCGCCTTGCACGGTCTTCCGCACCCTACTACGATAGCGAAGATGCTGATCAAAGCATGAACGAAACCGCAATCGAGTTCCTTAACAATTATCGGATAAAGAACGTCATCAGTTTGAACTCTGTGGAGCTATCGCCACGCGAGAGGGGTTGGCTTCGTGATGCTGAAATCTCATATTCACACATCAAGGCTATGGAGTACGCTGCGGTCACACAGGAGCAATTTGATCAGATTTGGAATGCCTATGACAAAGCAGGAACTACGATCGTCTACTGCGGGTATGGAGATGGGAGGACGGGGATGGCTATCAGTGCCATTCAACTCTTCCAGGGCCAGGCTCTAGACGACAAAGATTACAGGGAGAATGGCGTGCAGTGTCCCAGTCAATTAGCGGCATTGAACGCATTAAGTGACAGTTTTAATATGTGAGAATCTCTTCTAGATAGTGCCTTGCATTACCTATGAGTACGCTAACCCTGCTTCAAATAGTGTTGAAAGCGACAGTGGCCCAGTCGACACCCCCGATGCCAAACCGCCACCATACACAGCACCCGAACAAATGAAAAAGTAGTAGAATGCATGGCGATGGAATTATGCAAGGAGGAGAGGGTGAGAGGAAGTGCGCATGGGTGATAGTGGCAGTGTCTTGAGGCGGTGGCAGGGGGAAGGAATTGTGTGATCATCGTACCGGTACAACATACACTAGAAATGCAGTTGGAAGAAGGATTCAAGGATACAGTGGAGGTGGTAAAGGCTAATGAGGGCTGGGAGGGCGAGTGGAATGAGCGTGAGAGGTTAAAGGAAGAGAATTTTTACCATAAAAGTGGGAGGGAATGCTCATAATTAAGATGGAGTGCGCTGTGCTTTCAATTAAGCTACCTGTATGCTTTTCTCTTTTTCCTTAGGCCTTGCTCGGCATGCTACTATAATAATTAATACTATTCTTTTTTTCAAAAAAACAAAAAAAAACAGCATATCTCCTAATATCTAAAGTAGACTGGCTTCAAAGAGAAAATGAATACCATAGGCAGATAGCAGATGCTCTTCCACTTATGCCATCCAAAGGGGAATGTAAATGGATACTTACATGTTAAGCAGCAAGTAAAATTGTGATGCCATACCGGTATCATATATTGCAACTTTTGTCCCACCATAGTTCACATCACCAGTTTCCTGAGGCCTCCACTATTAGGCCTCCAATTGAGCCGGGTGAACCCTCAGCGATGTACACCCTCAGCGAGGCGTGGCATGGCTTGACACCAAATTTCGGTACGAATCAGCCAAAACTGGATACAAATATTTGCAAAGCCTGGCTGAGAGGTCTGCCTTGCCGAGTGCTCACCCAGTCTGTTTCTCCCTTCCATAGAATAGACACAAGAGCATCTACTATTAACTATAGTTTCGATTTCCTCTTTGAAGTTAGGGTACTTTATATATTAGGAAATATTCTGCTATTTATTTATTTATATTTAATTTTTAAAAAAGGGATTTATTTTATGGTGGCTTGCGGGCAGGCCATCAATCTTTGACTTCAAGTGCAGTCCTCGCAGGCAAATCTAGGAATATATAAGAGCTTCTAGTGCTCCCACTACTCGAGTACTGGCCTCAGCCTATTGAGCCTCCAAGGCCTATCCAAGACTCTATATAATTTCCCGGCACACAAAGAGCCCCACATACTCTTGATACTTAATACTTGACTCAACACCTCAACACCATGTTCCCACCCCGACGCGGTAACGACAGCCTAGACGCAGGCGACACTTATCTGATTAGCGTGTTCGGTACGAACGAAATGCTCACAGCAGAGGGAAAAAACGTTTGTCTCCGGGAATATCAGGAAGGTAACTGGGCCCAAATGTGGATCTGCGAAACGAGCTCAGACGATCGAATTGGCATGCGCAATAGACACACTAAGATGTTGCTGGGCTGGGGTGAACACCACGGGCTTGTATGTGCTGTGCCCCATTTCCGGGTCTCGGAGTGGCTCACTTTCACATGGCTGAGCGTGGGTGGGTATTCATTAAAGGTGCATTGTGGGGATAGTGATAAGCTCAGGCCAATACAGCGTGCTGAGAGTAAAAGATGGCCGGAGTTCAAGGTTGGGGAAGGGTGCATCCAACTCGGTCTCCGCAAGATCAGGGACTCTGTGTTTAGACGGTTTGAGTGGGTGATTCCTGGTCACCTTGCACGGTCTTCCGCACCCTACTACGATGGCGAAGATGCCGATGAGGGCATCAACGAAACCTCAATTGAGTTTCTAAACAACTATCGGATAAAGAACATCATTAGTTTGAACTCTGTGGAGCTATCCCCACGCCAGAGGGGTTGGCTTCGTGCCGCTGGAATCTCGTATTCACACATCAAGACTATGGAGTACACTGCAGTCACACAAGAGCAATTTGATCAGATCTGGAGTGCCTATGACAAAGCGAGGGCTACGATCGTCTACTGTGGGTATGGGGATGGGAGGACAGGGATGGCTATCAGTGCCATTCAACTCTTCCAGGGTCGGGTTCTAGAAACCAATGATTACAGGGAGAATGGTGTGCAGTGTCCCAGTCAGATGGTAGCATTAAACGCACTAAGCGACAGAATTAATAGGTGAGAATCTCTTCCAGATAGCGCCTTGCATTGCCTACGAGTACGCTAACCCTACTTCAAATAATGTTGAAAGCGACAGTGGCCCAGTTGACACCCTCGATCCTAACGGCCACCACCATACACGGCACCTGAAAAAATGAGACAGTGATAGAATACATGGCGATGGGATTATGCAAGGAGGGGAGAGTGAGAGGGAGTGCGCATGGGTGATAGTGGCAGTGTCTTAAGGTGGCAGGGGGAAGGAATTGTGTGATCATCGTACCGGTACAACCTACACTAGAAATGCTGTTGGAAGAAGGATGCCCAGATACAGTGGAGGTGGTAAATCCTAATGAGGGTTGGGAGGGCGAGAAGTTAAAGGAAGAGATTTTTTACCATTGAAGGGTGAGGGAATGCTCAGAATCAAGATGGAGTGCGCTGTGCTTCCGATTAAGCTACTTGTATGCTTTTCTCTTTTTCCTTTAGGCCCTGCTTGGCATGCTGCCATAAAAATTAATGTCATTCTTTTTTCAAAAAAAAAAACAACAGCATATCTCCTAATATCTAAAGTAGACTGGCTTCTAAGAGAAAATGAATACCATAAGCAGATGCTCCTCTACTTATGCCATCCAAAGGCGAATGTAAATGGATACTTACATGTTAAGCAGCAAGTAAAATTGTGATGCCATACCGGTATCATATATTGCAACTTTTGTCCCTGTTGAAAAATGCGTGATATGTTTCTACCTTGGGGCAACAGCCGCCGCTACTTATAGAAACAAATGGGCTGTTGACATGACTTCTCATATACGTACTCTATTACATGACCACCCATCACTATGATTCTCCTCTGACCGCATGACTTGCCCAACACAGAAAGTATATCCAAATGAGGTTTAGAAGGAAAGGTTAAGCCGACACTAAGGGAGAATGACCGGCTTTGTGCGGGACAAGGCCTTAGGCTTTAACTTTAAGTGGGGTCTCTGCATGCACACCTGCTCAAGTAGAATATATAAGAGCTCCTAGTGCTCCTACTACTAGCCTGAGCCTCCGAAGCCTACAGCCAAGACCTATAATCCCCCAACGTACAAAGTACAGTACTCCTACATTCCTCTCTTAACACCTAACACCAATACCCCCGCATCATGTTCCCACCTGGAGGCGGTAACGACAGCCTAGATGTAGGCGACATTTATCTGATTAGCGTGTTTGGTACGAACGAAATGCTCACAGCAGTAGGAAAAGACATTTGTCTCCGGGAATATCAGAAGGGTCACCATGACCAAATGTGGATCTGCGAAATGAACTCAGACTATCGAATTGGCATGCGCAATAGACACACCGGGTTTTTTCTAGGCCGATGGGTACAGGACCAACTTAAATGTGGTGCATCCAATTTCATCGGGGGCGGCGGGCGGGTATGGCTTATTCTCAGGCGGCATAGCCTGGGCGGGTATTCATTATGGGTGACCCGTGACGATGATTATAAGCTCGGGCCAATACAACGTGTCGACAGTAGCAGTCCACATTTAAAGATTGGGGAAGCGTGCACCCAGTTTGGCCTACACAAGATCAAGAACTCGGTGTTCAGACGGTTCGAGTGGGTGGTTCCTGGTCGCCTTGCACGGTCGTCTGCACCATACTACGATGGCGAAGATGCTGATGAGAGCATTAACAAAACCTCAATTGAGTTCCTTAACGAATATGGGATAAAGAACATCATCAGTTTGAATTCCATAGAGCTATCTCCACGCCAGAAAGGCAGGCTTCGTGCCGCTGAAATCACATATTCGCACATCAAGGCCGTGGAGTGTACCGCAGTCACACAAGAGCAATTTGATCAGATCTGGAATGCCTATGACAAGGCGGGAGTTACGATTGTCTACTGTGGGTATGGAGATGGGAGGACAGGGATGGCTATCAGTGCCATCCAACTCTTCCAGGGCCGGGCTCTAGATGACAACGATTACAGGGAGCGTGGCGTGCAGTGTCCCAGTCAATTAGCGG
>Ga0307507_10007208_pt1 | contig 16364 bp, 5 predicted proteins | sample 7_EM_MG_FD_207223 | JGI IMG/M metagenome (GOLD analysis project Ga0307507, IMG submission 207223) | Populus trichocarpa ectomycorrhiza microbial communities from riparian zone in the Pacific Northwest, United States - 7_EM | ecosystem: Host-associated > Plants > Roots > Unclassified | place... | reverse complement strand
TTATCTAAAATAATATTATTTATTTTGCTAGCCTTATAAATAGCTTTAAAGTAGCTTTTATTTATTTAAAATATGTTATTAGTATAAAAGAGGTAAATATAATTATAGTTACTAAATACGCAGATTACTGGCAGGTTGCGCGCAGGCTGCGTGCAGGCTGCGTGTTAAAAAAACACAACATAGGCTAGTCGGTCGAATTGCCAAATAACCTCAACTGCGCGCCAATTGCGTCAACCACCAACCATTGAGGCTATTGAAAGGGTACCATATTTTGCCGATGTTGTTTGACTTTATTAATACTATAACCTTAGTAGTGAATATATAATAAAGCCTTGTAGGAAATACTACGGTAGACTTGCTAATAGGCTGGGTATATAGGTAAACAGGAAGTCAATAATATAACAGTAATAAATAATAGCTGGTGGAGTAGTTGCCTAATAGATTAACTCTAGTTATATTCTAAGATTTACTATAAGGAAAGGAACTATCTAGGTAGGGACTATAGTCCTTTAAATACACATCCGTACTTCTAATAAAGTTATTACTCTATCTGCTTTATCTGCTCTATTTACTTTATTATAGATTATATAGATTATATTACGTGACCTTATTTACCATTCCTCGTTATATGGTTCTATAGGCTCCATCCTAGACCGTGCTCTTATTAACTAACTAGCTTCCTCCAACTCTTTTCTAAGTAGTTATAGCACCGTACTTAAAGCGTCCGTAATAGTGTACGTTATTTATAAATTAAGGAGACTTATTTTAAGATCTATATAAAGGTTTAGTTAAAAGAATAAGGATCTATTAGTAGCTAGTAAACTAGAATTTTAAAATAAGGACTAGAAGAAGGTTAAGGAAAGAATATATCTATATATATAGCGCCAAGGCTTTACCGAGCCCCTAACTAGGGTCTATAATAGTGCCGTAATAATCTATATTATATAAGTAGTTAAGATTAAACTAATATTAGCTTCAGTCTTAATGCCGCTTAAAAGGGTAGAAAATATATTAACTTTAAAGGAATTATTATTGTCAAAGTTTTTAGAGTAAAATTTACTAGTACTAGCTATATTTATAGCGTCGTATAATAGGGGGTAAAGACTTAGTTTATCCTTTCCTATAAGAGTAGATATATTAAATCCTGCTGCGCTTATAACAAGTTCGCAAGCACTTAATATCTTTTTAGCCGTATAGCGACGTAAGGCGGGACACGTTACATTTCCCCTAGTATATTTTGTCCTACTACTATTAATAAGGGCCAGCTAATAGAATTAATAGGATTATAGCTCTATAACTATATGCGTACTTTTAATTCTGGTATTTATATACGGTCTAACTCTCGCGGGACGTCACTAGGGGAAGAAATAGTTAAAATTTTTGCGAATATCCAGATATTATCCGGATATTATCCGATATCCGGACTATCCTCGGATAGGATAATTTATCCTCTATAGGTCTGTTGATGTTCTTCGAGTGCGCGCACGGGCCACAGCTCTAAGGACGCTATTGGTGCAAGGGATATAAACCTATCTTTCTATACACAAAATTAGGACGCTCTTTCCCCTCCAATTTTTTCCTTATTTAAGGTTTTTATATGGGGTTTTATTAAGGCTTATGTATGTAAAGGATCGGGGACGATCCTTTTAAAGGGGGGGCATTGTCAGGTGAAACCTGAGTAGATAGTTATATAGCTGCGAGGCACAGGCGACTCGCATGCGACTCGCCTGTAAGGCACGTGCGCTGCATGTGCCTAGCGAAAACCCTTCCTTACCTCGCACCTCGGACACCTCCTTTTCCCTGAAGGATTCGTCTGTCTATACAATATACCCTACTGTTCTATCATTGGACTCCCTATCCACATCCTCACCTTATAGTGGTTAACTGTTAACACGTACCCAAAGGTATACAGATCCAATGGATGAACCCAAACTACTTCATAAACCTGTATATACTCTACCCGGTGGAACGCATTTGCGGGCACAGCACAAGACGCAGGCCGATGATGTTGACGAGGATGTGGGGGATTTGCACTTTACACATCCACATCAACAAAGCTGCAGCAGTGTCCGACTTCGTATTGTCCGGTATCCATGAGAGCTGCGGTATATACAGTGGATTTCATGCTCCTGATGCTAACGCTCCTTTTTTTTTGGCTGATATTAATTAAGATATTTGAGTGGCAGAGCAGTATGTTACGAAGAAATTGTGCATTGTATCCATTTCAGTAAAGTCTTGAGCAAGAGCTGTCGGTCCACGGGCTTTGCAATGTAGTCGTCCATTCCCTTTGCCAAGTATGACTCTGCCTGACCCTTTAAGGCATTTGCGGTCATAGCAATGATAGGAATCTGCAGACCAGCATTTCTAATTTCCACCGTCGCTCCTACTCCATCAAGATGAGGCATATTTATATCCATAAGAATCAGGTCGTAATTTATCAGCTTTTTCCTCGCAAGCGCCACTGCCTGGACACCATCCAATGCTGTATCGACATGCTCAAATCCAAGGCCCTTAAGCATCCTCAGCATGACTTTCTGATTGATGTGGTTATCTTCAGCTAACAAGAGCCTCTTTCCTGTAGCGGCCACTTTGATGTTGGTGGAAGGCAGAGGGGTTGAGGAGACAGCAGTGGACTGCAGCTTCGTTTCAAGTTCATCCAACTGCTCCAGTTTTTTGAGCTTTTTTAATTTCGCAGAAAACCAGAAGATACTGCCATGGCCTGCGGGATTAGGGCGAAAACCAATGCTGCCATCCATAAGTTCAGCTAAGCTTTTGCAGATAGAAAGACCTAATCCGGTGCCCTGGTAACGTTTGGTGGCTGAGTTGTCAAATTGCGTAAATGGCGTGAAGAGGGATCCAACCGCATTTATTGGCACACCAATTCCGGAGTCCGTCACTTCAGTCAAAATGCTAAATGAATTTTCCTCCTCTGCCAGGAGCATTGCGTGTACACTAACGTGTCCGTTCTCGGTGAATTTCGTTGCATTTGACACCAAGTTCTGGACTATCTGGCGATAACGAAGGGGGTCTCCATTAGCAGAGCTAGGTAGTCGTGGATCGAGGTCAACTTCTAAGCGCGTTCCAGGCCGTAATGTTGCTTGATAACTACGGGCGACCGAGGATATAATATCTGGTACGCTGATAACATCAGAACTGACGGAAAAACAGCCGGAGGCGAGCTTTGAATAGTCCAGAATATCATTGATAACTTGTAGCAGAACGCCCCCAGATTCCTCAGTGATACGGGCCAGTTCCAATTGCTCAGTATCCAAGCCAGTGTCAATCAACAAAGTCAGCGCTGATAGCATGCCATGCATAGGAGTCCGGATCTCATGACTCATGTTTGCCAGGAACTCAGATTTCAGCTTCGCAGACTCTTCATAGGCTGAGAGCAAACGAGCTTCGGCAGCTCTTCGTTCAGTGAGATCTCGAGTGACTTTACTGAACCCAATCAGGGTATCGCCTCTGTATACCGGCGTAATAATCACATTAGCCCAGAATCTCGAGCCATCTTTTCGATAGCGCCATCCTTCATCTTCCACCCGCCCATCTCGCAAGGCCATTACTAGCTCTTTTCCCGGTTTATCAGCAAGCCGATCTTCTAAGCCGTAGAAATTGGAGAAGTGCCGACCCACAATGTCCTCTTTGGTATAGCCTTTCAAAAGTTGTGCTCCGGCATTCCAAGTGGCGACATTGCCTTTAGGGTTGAGCATGAAGATAGCGTAGTCTTTGACCGTGTCAACCAAGATTCGAAACGTCTCATTAGTGGATAGCCGTTCCTCGAGTTCGGCCTGCTTCATGTGCTCCTCTGTGGTATTCTCGACCTCGAGAACCACGTAAAGAAGGGTCTCGTGGCGGAACACAGGTATCGCCCGTATACTCCAGTAATTTCCGTCCTCAACCAGTATATCCCCAAGAACATGAGCCTTGCGAGTCACCAGGGCAGTATCGATAGCTGTACGGAGCGAGACTACATTAGGCATGGGTACGGCCACATTTCTATCGACGGACTGGTAAAGGTGGACGCCAACCATCTGTTCCCGAGCACGCTTACACAAGGCTAGATAACTGTCCGAGACTTGGTGGATGCATAGCGACCCATCGACGACAACAGTTGGAACAGGAGTACGGCTGAGGATCTCATCCACCGAGCAAAGGGACAGGCCTTCTAGCTTCGTTTTGGGGGGAGGTGGGCTCGGCACGACTGACGTCATCTGCGACCGCCGGCGATCTGGGATGACAAAGCGTGTGCAGTGGATAGCAGGAGAGCGAGCGCTCAGCCCTTCGGCTGTGTAAGGATGCTGAGTCGTCGGGGTGCCGAGGCTGATCAATAGAGAAGTGGTGCGATTTTTGCAGGACGTTGGGCGGGATGAGGAAGGACAGCATAGTTTTAAACCCCGTCTTCCCCTTTCCTCTCCACTGGGCTTTTTGCACCCGCAGGAGGGCGGAAACAGGGCTGGCCTCGGCCAGATAGAGTAAAATGCCAATGAAGCCTTCAGGTTATGGGTTAGACTGGCACTTGGGTGGCCAGCAAGCCGCTAGTTCCTTGGAAAGTGACTTGTCAGACGGGGAGATCGTCGATCCGACCGTGCAAGGCTGCCACCGCGGATTGCCGAATATGGAACCTTCGGTATCACTTAACCAAGAGCAATCATCAATCACTAATGCCGCCCGTCCTGACAAGATTGTATGCTGCGACTATTCGTACTGTCCTTCTTACAGCGCTATTGGTTCCTGTGCTCCAGAATTGGACACTCTAGGCAGCAACGAAGCTGAAAACTTCCCAATAAATGGCTCGCTCGTAAGATTCATGCAGCATCCACTTTTCATCTCCTAGCAGCAGCTCCGCGCTATGGCAAGACCTGTCCACTGAAATACTCTTGGAGATTTTACTATATATAAATCACAAACAAACGTTATCAACCTCTCCATGGTTTCACGTACATTCCACGCTCCGATGGAGCCATTTCTATGCCAACGATTCGAAAACCACGACAATGTACTCATCACTCAATGTTTCACCCGAACCATCCTTGAACGACCGGAACTTGCGAAGTGCGTAAAGCAATTGGATCTGGACCTTCGGTATGTTGGGGATTCAACACACTCTTTCATCACAAAGCACAGCACCCTCTGGATATAAGTGGGAGCTTCTCCGCCAAAGTGATACGCACTTAGGGCTAGATCGCAGGCCTGCCTTCTTTGAGCCTAAACAATGGTGATTGTCATTCTACTCCTCTTGCTTCCTAAATTAGAAGAATTGCGAATGGTCGTGTACGACGATCCGGTGCCCTATTTCATTTTTACTTATGAGAATAGAAGGAGCAGGATAAGAAATTGTATTGAACATCAGTTTCTAGCCCACCTAGGGGCCTTACAGAAGATGGAAATTTGGTGAGGGATTTGAAGAACCACACAGCATGGATCTGCTCCCCTGATAATAGCTACCTAGAAAGTTTTACTGGAAATTAAATCCTCGTTTTGGATGAGAATATCGACCTATCATCTTTGCATCACTGTAACGTAACGTCGCTCCAACTTACCACCAGTATTGTGAATACTCAACGGCTCAACTTGATACTCTCTCCTTTCAACAGTCTCAATTCTTTTCTCTATACAATGGCAGGACCAACTAACCGTTGGTCGTGGGCTGAGCCGAGCGAGACTGTACATACTCTCCGGGTTCCTGTTACACCCACGCTCGAACACCTCAAGTCGATATACTGCTCCAACAATCCTAGGGACTGGAGCAATAGGGAGGATTGGGTAGATGAGGATGGCTTGATGGGGTCGTTGCAGGTATTTAAAAACTCAAAACACTGGAAGTTGATTCCGCGGCGCTACTCGGGACGCAGGAATCTGCTCCTAGACGTCCTAACGATGCTGGCGCAGTTCCTACTGGCCGAGATCATTTCACTTACAGTAAAATATTGTGCTCAACACGCCCTACAGCATCTCTTACACCTGGCAGAGATATACAAACCCCTGTACCTGAACTTGAGAAATGTACGTGTCTCTGAAATAGCCGAAGATGTTGATTCGGTCAATCTTTCGGGGGTGATTAAAATCGAGTTTAGTCGGGTCCAGGTGACCTCCGTGTGTCAATTCCATGTTGTGCAGAACTGAGGGATGAGTGAAGCAATGTTGTGTAATGTGTGTATGACGTTGTGTAAGATATATCATTAAACTCCCATGGTACACATAAGGGAATGTGAATCGTCTCAACATAGTTAGATGCAGGCAAGAAATTCAATATTAAATAGTATGTAGAAAATCGACGTCCAATATGTTCCTTCATCCCCAAATCAACTTATCTGCAAAACTTGTGTAGATCTCACATTATACACCTAAAAATGGATGCCAGCATCCATCCACACTCTGCCTTCTTGTCTAGAGCCTTGTAGTGAAGATTTCGAGGTAATTTCTCACGGCGTATACGCTGGTGGAGGATCGTTGAATTCATTATGTTGGGCCTCCTCGTCGCTGCCACTAGGCTCCGCAAACCTCACATGTCTTATTGGTCCATCAGTGGTGCTTATATGCGTAGGTCTCGTCTCAAACCGCTCTTGCTGTTCATGAATGTCGAGACGCGTTGGAAGAGAGGTAGTACTTCGAGAGAAGTCGGGCAGGCCAGTCGAGTAGTTGGGGTTTTGGTATGGCTGCGAGTTGGTATATTGGGCATTATGAGGTTGTTGATAGGTAATGTGCGGGTTTGTAGCTTGAAGCTGCGGCTGCAGCTGCAGCTGTTCCCATTGCTGAGGCCATACCGTCACCGGATAGCCTGCTGGCGGCAAACTATTGGTATGTGGAAGCTGGGAAGTGGGAGAGCAGGTGTATTGCAGTTGAGGCTGAAGATGCTGCCAGTTGGGTGGCTTCTGGTCGGTATATGTGTAGTTCTGATCAAGTGAATGGCTTCGACCACCATGTTCATGTATAGAGGGAGTGCTTGTAACGCGACCGCGTTGGTGTGGGGCTAAGGCTTCTTGTTGCAAGCGTCGTTCTCGCTTATGTTTAGAATGACGATGGATCAGGTAACCTGCAGCAACAAGCTCAAGGCCACCAAAGATGACCATATTGACGGTGAGTGTTGGTAGGCTTCGTTACAGGAGACTGGAGAAGTTTGGTATATCAGAGAAGAAGGATATGCATGAGTTCAGGTGGAAGAATGAGCCAAAGGCAGATATCCTATGTGGTGGGGGCTGTGTAAACGCTTGTGAGCACTTCGCCACCTATTGTAGCGCCTCTTTGGCCAATCAAAACAAAACCGGTGAATACACTTCCCAGCTCGAGTCTGCTGCAGTGAAAAATTTTAATGTTTGGGGAAAGAAGAAATATAAGCTGGGTGACCCACTGCATGGTTCGGAGGCTAAGGGATAGCTGCACAAGTTCTTGCCTGCTAGAATTAATGCAGCCACCTCGCGTAGCGAGGTGGTAACTCTCGCTATTGCAACGTTGGGTTGCCTTATAGAATTTTACTACTTTATATACGGTCCCACCTTTCGCAAGCTCTATTTTTACTATAGTAGTAAACGTCCCTTAGGTATTTTAGTCTATTTCTTATTATATATAAAAGGTTTACATTAGGAAAATATTCGCAGGCTGATATTGAAACCACCCGTTAAGTGAAAATCGAATACTGCCAACCAGGCCAATTGGCTGCCAAATGGCTGTCGTTGACGTAGTTGACGTAGTTGACGCATTTGACGTTTTTGACACGTAGCCTGCGCATTTAGCGCATTTAGCGCATTTAACACTGGACTTAACACACAACTTAACAGATTTTTTAATTTTCCTATTTTCGCTTATTTTCGCTTAGGCTCTGATAAGCCTCCTAGCAACGCTATCAAAATAATTATGTAATAATTTATTTTATAAAAAGTTTATCTAAGAAAGTCGTATTATATATATATATATACGTATATTATATAATACTACACTATATAGGACTTAAAAGACTTTAATATTTTATAAGTAAAAAGGCAAATTAGTAAAATTACTAATTGCGCAGGCTGTGTATCAAAAAAACACAATATAACGTTGTCCACCCCCAAGTGGCCCCCAAGTGGCCCACTCCAAAAATCGTTCTTTAATATCTTAACAACCACTTAATAATAAATTCTAATAATTCAGATTTGGGCTTTTATATACACTTTACAGCTTCTATTAAAGTTACATAATAATTAGTTTAGTAGTTTTTAAGATATTATTATTTAGGTGCCAAAATAAAGCTAAATTACTATATCTTAAAAACTACTAAACTAATTACTATGTAACTTTAATAGAAGCTGTAAAGTGTATATAAAAGCCCAAATCTGAATTATTAGAATTTATTATTAAGTGGTTAAGATATTAAAGAACGATTTTTGGAGTGGGCCACTTGGGGGTGTGGGCCACTTGGGAGTGGTTTACGTTAGGCTAGTCGGTCAAGTTGCTAAATGCCCTTAACTGCGCGCCAATTACGCCAACGACTAACTATTAAGGCCATTGATAGAGGACAAGTTTTTGCCAATAAGGGGGAAAGGCTGCACTATTCCTTATACTTTATTTTATAATAGATACCAAGTTTTAAACTCTACTTTAGCTAACTTTAGAGTAAATGCCTTTATCCTAATAGATACCCAGTATACTATAAAGCTGGCTAACTTTTTAAATACGCTCTTTAAAGGTCTGCCTAAGCTAATACCTATCCGCAGGTATAATGGATAAGTAGGGTAACCTATTATAACTATCTTACGGATTTACCTCTATTTTAATAGACAAAGATAGTATAATATCCCCTTTTTATTATAGATCTTAAAAGCTATAATATAATCTTAAGAAGAAAATAGCTAGCCTACTTAGGATTATAGCTTAATATACAAAATAGGCAGCTTATCTAGCCTAAAACTATACCCCTAATACCTTTATATCACGGAGTGAGTATAAGCGATAATAATATGTAACGAAGTAGATATTATTAAGCTATGTATATAAACTGTGTGATGAAGTCAAGACGTTACGTAAGGAAAGAAGGTAAGGAAACGGGGGGAAAGGGTGTATATCGTTGACTTGGTTGCTTGGTCAATATATACACAGGACAGAATAGGATTCGGGCAGCGGTCCTGGCAGAACTTGGTAGGATTCGTTGGACTTGGCAGAATATAGCAGATTGCCGTCAGATTGCCGTAGATTGCCGTCAAATTGCCGTTAAATTGCCGTCAAATTACTGTCTCGTAGTCGGTCTTTAGTTGCTCAGTCGGTGGAAACAGGTAGACGTATATAAGGTGTTATAGGTGTTGGAAAACAAGCCCGCAACGATATCACGTAATGAGACTTGTGGGAGAAATCTCTTAGCAGGAATCTGACCAATCAGATAACTTTGACCGTCGGTCGAAGTTCCTTAAAATCTTTTTAACCACCTATATAGAAAATAAGCAATGCATAGAGTTTTAGCCCTAATAACCTTAATTTAACAGGTTATGAGCCCGGATTTGCGCCTGACGAGCTGAACCTAATTACTTTATTATTTACGATAATTGCTATTACAATATTACCGTACGGGCGTTGAAAAGTTGTTAAACGTTTAACCAACTTATGACGCCAAAAACCTATAATGAGCGGCTATGTAGCTGCCAATGATGGACTCTATGCCAAATGTAATAAGAGGATACTATTGAGGACAAGCCTAATACAGCCCGTGATAAATGGCGGCACTAGAGGCTTAGGAGGATACCTTATATTTAGTGGACAACCTTACTATTATTATTATAGAATGATAGAGTTTTGAGAATAAAGCCTTATAATAACCGTATTAGTAGCGGATTAGAAGAAGCTTATTAAAACTGCCTATACTAGCTAAGGAATATATTAAGTTAAAACCTATACTATATATACACTTCTTACAAAGAAAATAAATTTAATAATGTTGCTATAATAAGGCCTACAGACTGCCTACTATAAACTACCTATAAGCCTTATTAATATAAGCGACGAATATACCACCTAAGCCTTTATCTAAAAGCTCGTCAGACAGGAAGACAGGCTAATATTTAGTATTAATATATAAAACCACCTCTAATCTAAAAACATTAAGTAGGTTCTTAATAACCTACTACAGCTTCTTCCTACAATTAAGTTAATTAAAGAGAAATGGGTAGACTTAGGCTTTACTGTTAAACAGCTGAAAATTAAGCTAGCTAACTTAGTAAAAGAACAGGAGAAATATAAGGAACAGCTAGCCTACGCAGCCGGTTTTATTAACTAGAACGTTGGCAATATCTATAAGCTGTTTATATTAAACGCTAGACAGGCGCTTAAGAAATGGAAGGCTCTAAAAAAACGTTTTGAGGATTTTAATCCGGCAGCTGTTACTAACATTATGGCCACCTTATTTACTAAATACGTTTAAGATTTTAAGAATGTAGAGGAGTTTGTCTTCTATATTATATTAAACCTTAATCGCCTTATTAAAATGGACTAACCTATTAACTATAAAATCCTTACCTAAGCGGCCCTTCTGTATAAAGTTAGCTCTACTAACTACGCTTAGTTTATAACAACTTAATAAATAAATTGGACGCAGAAAAATACTAACCTATAAGCTTTAGGCAAGGAACTTATTATCTTTAATAGCGAGCTTAATTAAGAAGCTTCTACTATACTAGTAGTATATTTAAATGACGGAACGTCTATAAAGAGAAAGATTGCACTAGTAGGAATGTGTAAGCACCCTAACTGCGTAAAATATAATAAAACTACGCATTCTAAAGAAGACTGCTGGGAAAGAAACCTAGAAAACGCACTATAGAGAATTGGTAATAAAATTTGTGTAAGGAAGAAGTAGAGGACTAGGCTACCTATTTAGCTTAATAAACACTCTAATTAAGTTAAAAATAAAGTAAATCTATAACGTGAGCTTATAGCAGCGGTGGTACAAGCCTAACTAAGCAGGTATAACTTTATTTATAATACCGCCGCTACCATCCACTGCTGTAAGAATTGTGAACTTCTCTTTAACTACGTTAATAACGACACCTTATTAGATACAGTTGGTCCCTATAGAGCTTAATTAGTAGGCAAAGGATCTATCTCTATATAAACCGCGCTCCCTAATAAAAGTTATGGAAGTACGCTTACTCTACATGATATTCTGTATGTATTATATTTACTAGTAAACCTACTATCTGGAAGCCAACTTGAGGAAATGGGCGTCTTCTTTAATAATAAGACTTACGAACTTAAATGTAATAACAAGGTGATAGGATACGCACCTAAAGTTTAATAACTCTATCCAATTTGGCAGTATAACTACTCGTTAGAATTAATCCTTTAGACGATTAAAAACGACAAAAGTCTACCTATTTAGCATTACTGATTTAGCCACCTTAACTATAGTAACCTTAAACACCACCTAAGTAAACTTGGTATTAAGTTTAATAATATTAGTAATAAACACTGTAAGCCCTGCGTTTAATCTAAAGCTAGAAAGAAGTATAATAGAACGCCCTAGGAACGAGCTATATATAACCATTTTAATTTGTCTATACAGATTTAGTGGGACCTATTACCCCTATTGGCTTTAAAGGCGAAAGATACTATATATCTTTTACCGACGACTATATAAGGTTTACTATAGTCTACACCGTCTGTATAAAGGACGAGTGGCTTAGTACTTTATAGAGGTACTACAATTGGATCTACACTAAATTTGACCTTAAAATTACTAGAATTTGTACTAACTACAGAGCAGAGCTCTGTAGCAAAAAAGTAACCACCTGGATAGACGATCTAGGTATAGAATTTAAACCTGCCGCCTTATATGCTTAGGAAGAGAATAGAGTAGTAGAGCGCTCGCAGCAAACCTCCACTAAGATTACCCGCTTAATAATCCTTGCTGGCAATATACCAGACTTTCTATGGCCTGATGTAACGAAGCCTTATAGGAAATACTACGGTAGACTCGCTAATGGGCTAGGTATGTAGGTAAACAGGAAGTCAACAATATAACAGTAACAAGTAATAACTGGTAGTGTCACGGAGTAGGCACGAGCCGGGATACAATGCACTAAACAAGGTAGTAATTGAGAAGGCTACGTACACGTAACTATGCGTGGTTGATACAAAGACATTGGATGAAGAAGAAGAGTCTTCGTGTGCCAGGTACGGGTATAAATAGGGGCTGTAGGGGAACGTGCGTAGGTGTCTCGGGACGAACGTGAGCACGGGTCAAGAACGTCAAAGACGCGCAGAGACGTGAGAACGAGTGAGTCCCGTGACAGGTAGAGTAGTTGCCTAACAGATTAACTCCACTTATATTCTAAGATTCACTATAAGGAAAGGAACTATCTAGGTAGGGACTGTGGTCCTTTAAATACATATCCATACTCCTAAGAAAGTTATTGCTCTATTTGCTCTGCCTACTTTGTTTACTCTGTTATAGATTATATGGATTATATAGATTATATCACGTAACCTTATTTACTATTCCTTGTTATATGGTTCTATAGGCTCTATCCTGGACCGTGCTCTTATTAACTAACTGGCTTCTTCTAACTCTTCTCTAAGTAGTTATAATATTGTACTTAAAGCATCTATAACACTATCTCCCTCCTCTTTATCTTTATCCTTAAAAATTCCTAATATCTCCAAGTCGTCCACTAGAGGTGTAATGTCCGTTTAATTAACTTAGTTAATATTCTTACTTATTATGCCTAAAGCTCTATCTTCTTCTTCTATAGCTTGACGGTCTAGTACTATTGCTATAATACTGTCTCTAGGTAAGATAATGCCATCTCTATATTCTTATTATGCGAAAAAGGGGTTAGTTTATATTACGTTGGCAAGCCCTTTGTCTTAGCAACCCTCTTTATATTTAGAGTGCACTAAAGCAAATATTCGGTTGTCCTATAACGTTCGCTCTATTTCTAACGCTAAGTATACGCGTCCTATTACTCTTAATAGTCTTTAAGTACCCTTGTTAATTGCTGCTAGGGTCCTAGGTTTAACTTACTGCTGCAAAGCTTAACAACGAGCTCTTAGTAGCTCTGGCTAATCTTCGCCATTCTCGCGACGCTAAAAAAGAGGCTGCTAATGCTTAGCAATATGCTCTTAACTCTTGTTTGGCTGCGTCCGCTCAGTTAATCCATCTTAAGAAGGTTTATAAGAAGGTGCGTTCTAAGGAGTAGAAACTTATAGAATAAGGCCTTTAGGAACTTAGTGATAAAAGAACAGATTCTCCTCTAATAGAGAGGGAAACAACTCCAAATACGTCGGTAGGTGCTCCTCTTGGGTCCCCCTTAGGTAACTCGTTCTTTAGCAATTCTTCTTTATTAATACTGCCTAACCTATTCTCTTCTAATACTCCTATACCTTTCTTATAGCGTTTTTTAAGTTGTCTAGTAGTTCCTAGGTAGTCTCCTTATAGCCTATCCACTTAACTTTATACTATGTTTCTTTATTAATGTCCTTATAACTAATAATCTTTAAAACTTTCTATTTGTCTTCCTTTTATCCTCTATATGTGTCTGCCTTATAAACTAGTAGTTTAATATTCCCGTATACTATTTCTAGCATTGCGACGTGCTATATAGGGTAGATTTTCATTTTCTCTGGTAAGTCTAACTTATATATAACTTCTAAGATCTTTGCCTTAACCTTAAATGGTCCTAGTCTAACATAGTCTAACTTCTTGTTTAGTGATTAACTCTTAAAACTTTTGTATAGTAGCTATACTTTATTTCCCTCCTTAAGATCTAGTCTCTTAGATCTCTTAATATTATAGTACCTTTTTATTCTTTCTTATACTAATTTAGCTATTTCCTTAAGGTGTGTATAAAGGTTCATTAAGTTCTCCGTTCTTTGCTTAGCTATACTACTTATTTTCTTTACTTATCGTGGCGATAACGATGTTCTTAGCTTATATCCGTAGTTCGCCTTAAAAGGTAATATGCCTATCCCTTCCTATGGTGTTGCGTTATATACAAACTATATAACTAGTAACAACAATACCTAATTATTTTGCGCGTAATTAATATAGTGCCTTAGATACTGTTCTAGCGTCTAGTTTAGTCTCTCCGTTTAACCATCTATTTATAGGTAATATGTAGTTAACGTTGCTGCTCAAACCCCTTATTCTGCTAAGAATACTTCCTAAAATACTACTACGAATCTTAGATCTCTGTCCAATATAATCTTTATTAGTGCTCCGTATCTTATAAATACTTCTTTAATATAGATTCTAGCTACATCCTCTACTAATATTTCTTCTATATACGCTATAAAGTAGCCCTACTTAGTTAGCTTGTCTACTATTATAAGAATTATATTATAATCCTATCCGGTAATAGGGTCCTTTAACTTTAGTAACTTTATAATAAAGTTCTATAATATAACCTCCCATAGTCTCTCTGGTACTTTAACAGGTTGTAGCCCTATATACAGCTTATGCCTTATTAGTTTATTCCTTTAGCAATCTAGACATTTCTTTATAACTTATCTCGCTAGTCCCCAGATTCCTTAAATAATATATTCCTTTTAAAGTCTTAACACTAAGCCCGTAGCTCTGTTGTGTCCTTAAGTTATTCCCTTATAGAATTCTTTTATAAACTCTTCTGCGATTTCCTTTGGTACATACATAGCTTCTCAGTTCTTATACTGCTCTAAGTCTAGATCCTTACTCTATACTTCTTAAATCCTTTATAACCACATACTCTCTAGTGTTTTATAGGTTTGACTTTCTTCTCTAGTTACTATAATCTTTGGATGATTATACCTAATTAACCCATCTTCGTCTTTTTGCAATACTGCCCCTAACGGCTTTTCTTTATTCTGCAACTCTGCCTTTCTATTAAGTGCGTCTACTCTTGCATTTTTAGTACCTTTGGTATGCTAAATATTAAAATAGTATTCTATAAGCATCTCTGCCCATCTAACTTATTTACGGTTTAGCTCTTTTATTATTAGGAACCCCGTTAGGTTCTTATAGTCCGTTTTAACCATAAATAGTTTCTCTATACCTTATAAGAATGCTCTCTATTCCTTAAGTACTATAACTATACCTAATAACTCCTTATTATAGATATTATAGTTTAACTCTAGTAGTGTTATCTTCCAACTATAGTATGCTACTGGATGCCATGCGTCTTAATACTTCTATAGTAAGTATGCTCCTAGTATAAAGTCTAATGCATCTATTTCCACAACTATATCTAGCTTTAGTTAGTAGGTTTTAAGAATTAGACCTTAGGTAAACAACTCCTTAAGTTCCCTAAATAGTTGCTTTTACTTATCTCCCTATATCCATAGTTCCTCTTTCTTTATAAGTCTTATAAACGGCTTAATACTTTTTAACCACTCTGCTATAAACCTTCTATAGTAGTTGCAAAACCCAAGGAACAATTTTAACTGCGTAATGTTCTCTAGTTCTTGCCAACTTACTATAGCTTTAACTTTCTTTAGATCCATACTAATCTTGCCTAGTTTAATAATAAACCTAATAAAATTAGTCGTCCTAGTAAAGAACTTGCATTTTTTAATTGCTACTAGCATCTATTCTTCTTATAGTTTCTTTAAGACCTACTTAATATATTCCCCATACTCTTTCTTATTTATTAAGTAGGTAATAATGTTATTAAGGTATGCTATAACAAACTTATCAAGGTATTCTCCTAATACACTATTAATTCGTTTTTAAAACGTTACTAGTATATTTATAAGTCTAAACTGTATTACTAATAGCTTATATAGCCCTTTCTTTAACCTAAAGGCTGCCTTCTATTTATTGCCTTCGGCCGTCGAAATCGGACTCTGCACCTGTACGTGGTGACGGCTACGAACCTAGTCTTCGAAGTTCAGATCCAGAGCCAACGCAGAGACGTCGCACAGCGTGCGGACAGGACCTGGTGGTGGTTGTGGGCGTTAAGGGCGGTGGTGAAAAATTTTCGGATGGTGAGATCTTGAAAACCACTACTGTTGGCCCTCTACAATACGACGACTACTACACTGTTCTATCCGGGGCACCTGTACGATCCAGCATGGATGCGCAGTATTCGATAACATCCCCCTGACCCACAATTGAAAGCATCGACGACCTCACATCGACGAACGAACGAACGCGAACGAACAGCGAACGAGCAAATATACGGCCCCTCCTAACCCCCAGGGCGATCGCCCGCGGAGCATGTGGTCACTCGCTGGCATCAACTACCAAATACTACCTAGCAGCCTGGATTACAACCCATGGTTTTCCTTGTCTTCTTTTAACGGAGTGGTGACCCTTAGAAAGGGCCTAGCTGGGGCCTAGGCACAAAAGATACCCAAAGCACAACATATCCCGCTCGCTTATTGGTATAATGGTGGTTAACGGATGAATCCCCCTTACGCCTTCG
>Ga0307507_10007207_pt1 | contig 16367 bp, 4 predicted proteins | sample 7_EM_MG_FD_207223 | JGI IMG/M metagenome (GOLD analysis project Ga0307507, IMG submission 207223) | Populus trichocarpa ectomycorrhiza microbial communities from riparian zone in the Pacific Northwest, United States - 7_EM | ecosystem: Host-associated > Plants > Roots > Unclassified | place... | reverse complement strand
CGAATATCTAAATACTTGTTTCCATTACCGAATGACGACGTAGTCGTCATTCTCTTTGCAACCTATTTGTCACCTATCTGGTGTATATATAGAGGCTCTAGAGCCCTCTTTAATAGACGGAGAGTTCTCATACCTAATTGTCCGTTCGACACTAATCCTTAATTATAACACCAAGCCTATGCCAAGACCTACTATATACAGTATATATCTACACTGGAGCGCCGTGGCGACCCTGGCGGCAAATCGTCTTTTTGGTGGATGGCGTGGGTTTGGCCTCAGATCCACGCCACGCCAATCCAACAAGATCACTGATATAAAGCTCTACAGAAAACAGCTGTCAGCTCTTAATACATTGCGCAGCCACATCTAAAGCTTAATCTCACGTATATACCTCATCTATACGTTTAAATGCACAACTACCTATGACGTCTTGGTGTCTCTTAAGAAGAGAATTGCTCTAACTAATAACGTAAAAAAGCTTTAAGTAGCCACCTAGTATGTATAGCTTAAGAAAGCGCCTTAGAACTAGAACTTTAAGGTCTGGTTAGAGGAGTAGGAGAAGGTATACACTAAGTGCAAGGAGCTAGATCTACCTAAGGTAAATAGTAATTATTTAGTAAGAGACTTTGTGTATATAGTTAATTCTATTACACCAAGCTGGTTAGAATATTAGAAGAACCAACTTAAAAGGCTTAAGTGGAAAAAGAAGATGCTTCCTAGCTTCTTCGAACTGGTTAAAATATACCGAAATTACTATTATATGGAACTTGCCCAGAAAGGCGAGAGTCCACAAGAAGGATCCTTCGCAGTCACCTTTAAGAGTAAGTTAAGTGAGTCACCTAAATTAAAGCCTAAATTGTTAGCAGATAAGCAAAAGAAGGAAAGGTAATTGCCGCCAGAGTGCCTATGCGGAAAGCGTTACTACTTCAATAAATGCTGGTATATTGTAGAGTTGATTCCTTGCCCATTATGGTTTAAACCAAGTAACAAAATCCAGAAGAAGGTAGATAAGAAGATTGCTAATGCAACGCCTGAAATTAAGGCTCGCATTAAGCAAATTAAAAAGGACAATTAAGTCAACAAATAGCTAAAGGATGGCAATAACCAGCAGAGCTCTTAAGAGCCTAAAGCAGTCTTTGCAGTTTATTAAAAAGGAACCTATAAGCTTCACGATAGTGTTCTTCTTAACTCAGGAACCACTATACACATCATCAACGATTGAACCAGGTTCATTAGCAATATTAAGCCTACCTCAGACCGCATCTATGTGGGCTCGCATGTAGAAGAAATCGTAGGCTATGGCACAGCTATAGTCACAGTTAACTACCCAAAAGGGAAGAGATAGATACAGCTCTTAGGAGCAGCCTTTATACTAAGCTTCCACACTAACCTAGTATGCCTCTAAAAGCTTAATAACAAGGGAGTCTACTAGAGCAATAAAGAGAACACTCTTTACTACGGCGACAATAAGACATACGCCTACTGTGACTACCACTATAGTTAGATCACTATTAAATACAACAAGCTAAAGATAAGCGCTTTACCAGAAGCCTTATTTGCAACTTAACCATTAAACCAATTATTAAAGCTATTAAAGCAACCATTAAAACAATTGTCGAAGCCTCTACCAAATCAAAAGGTGGAAGGATGGCTATGGTATAGTTAACTCAAACACGCAGAAATAAATACAATTAGGTGATTGCCTAAGGAATTGACTAGGGCAGTTATAAAAGGCCCTATAATAGTTAAAAATAAGTCTTATGCAGTTAATAAAGCTTATAAGGCAATATTAAAAAGGTTACCTATAAGCAAAATCGCTAACTAAGGCATTGCGGTAAAACCTTTAGCTCTAAATACCCTAGAGCAGAACAGTTCTGCGGAACGTTCTAGGGGGGTAAGTATATCAGAGGACGAGGACGAGACTTAAGTAGATATTAGTGGAAGTTGACAAGTAGATTCTGGTAGAAATTAAGATCAAGCGACTAATCAAGAGGAGCTTAATCCTTAAGACAATAACGTAATAGGCCCGCAAGCCTCAAAGGACAATCTTCCTACCCCAATTTTAACGCCAGAACCTCAATTAAATACTACAACTACTGAGTCCTTAAGTCCCTTAACTAATTAAAGACCACAATTTAAATATATTCTAGATAAAAATAGACTGGCAAATACAGGAGAGGAGGCGATTAAGCACCTTCCGCAGTTAGTAATGGGACCAATTTTAAAAGAACTAATTTTAAAAGGACCAACGACGGTCAAATCTACAACTTGTGGAGTCAGCAAGGCCCATAAGATTGCATTAAGAAAGCCACCAAAAAGACGCCTTAGATGGCAGACATCTCGCAAGAAGAAGCTCAAGACGAGAGCCCTCTATGGTATATAACTCCTCACCAAAAACAACGCTAAGCTTAACACCAAGCTCCGACACATTAATATCTATTACCACTAGCTCCGCCAGGAAGTTCGTAAAGGAAGGATCAATATTAAATAGGTCCCTACTGCGGACATAATAGCAGACGGCTTAACAAAGGCTCTGCCTCATTAAAAGCATAAGACGTTCGTTTAATAATTAAACCTCATTAACATTAAGGATCTAATTTGATTTAATTGGGATAATATTAGGCAAGGTAACTATATAGAGGATTTCTTTAACTTAACACCAAATTTCTATCGTGACTTTTTGGTACTGTATAGCAGCACAGAAGGCTCTGTGCAGCTGGGGGGGTGTGTTAAACTAGATCGGAGTTCTTTACTACCATCTTACTACTGTCTTTAAGACTAGGACCCTATGTCTCACTACCCCACTACTTACCTCGTATGTCTCATCGAATGTCTTATTAAAAGTCTCATTACCTATTTCTATTACCGAATAACGACTGCGTTGTCATTCTATTTACAACCTATTTGTTACCTATCTGGTATATATATAGAGGCTTTAGAAGCCCTCTTTAATAAACAGAGTTCTCATACCTAGTTGTCCATTTGACATAAACTCTAGTATGTCTAATAGCGACCTAGGCTCATTCCTAAACATCTTAACCGTCTGCCTATAGCCTGTAGCTATTATAGAGGGTCGCTTTTAAAGCTTCGCAAGGTAGTTTTAACCTAGTAATATATAACGTCAGCGGCTCTACAACATGGTATTAAGGAAGAGACACCCACTATTATATATCATAGACAGGAAAAGAACTACTATAGCGTCCTTCTATACAAATTCTATTACCTAGTAACTCTTAGATAGCTCTGTATAGAGCGTACCCTATAGGATCTAGGTATTGTGGGCCAATTTAAGGTCGGTAAGTAATGCTAAGAAGGCCTCTGCAGGCACCTTCTTTTTACGCTTTGTCTACTTCTTTGTATATAATATAGACGCTATAGATGCAGCTTAGTCTACTAGCTTAACCTCTATTGTATCCTCCTAGATAACCTAGACGTTATACTCCTCCTCTCCCTACTCCTCTTAACATATACGTGTTGTTCTAACCGTTCCAGCTGCCCCAATCCCTAGCTCTCATAGCCATTTAAATAGCTTTACGCTGCTAAAGAGATTATTAAGCCAAACAACGTGCTTATACAGCGGATAGAGTCGCTTATTAGTGACGTTGTTGCGCTGTATAAGGAGGTCTAATACTATAGCCTGGGTCTTTGTAAAGCCCTTATTGAGGAAGGCCTTATTAAGGTTAACCAGGCCCTTCTTGTCACCTTTGGCATGCCACAGCCAATCCAGGACGTAGCCCTAGTTAGCTAGTACCCATATCTTAAGGCCCTCAGGCGTAGGCTTGCTAGGTATATTAACCGTCTCAGCTGCACGGCCTATAAACCTCTGGATAGTCTCATCAACTGCTAGGTATGGGCCAGGCCTCTAGAATTTGCGATAGAGTACCCGTAGGTGCTCAGAGAGCCCATCTACGCGGTTAAATGTTGTGTGGAAGCCATCCTAAGGTATAGGACTGCAATGAATATAGCGCTTAAGCTGCTGAAATCGGTTCTTTAATATATACTCTGTCACCTTATGCGCAGCTCCCTTTGTAATTGGCCCCCAGTAGTCCTCTATAGCTGGCTCTATCGTAATTCCTATATAAATTACGACTCCAAAGTATGCATATAGCTCCCGCCTACATATAGGAAACTATGGCCTTACCCTACCCTCTAGCGCCTCCTCCTCCGGCACAGGATTGGCCTCTATATAGGTGTTTATTTAGCCAGCCATCTTATCCAGTATCTTATCGGTAAAGAATAGGCGGAAAAGGGCCATAGGATCGCTGCGATTAGTGCCTAAGGGGACAGCAGCTTCTTTTAGGTCCCAGTAGTTGTCTACTTAAAGGGGAGTAAAGGGCGGTATAGTCCATGGCTCTAGCGGTGGCTTCTTCGATTTTTTAGAACGAGGATCCTTCCACTTCACATAATCAATGTTATTAGATGTGCGGCATTGCGTGGTATTAAAATAGGCAAAAATCACAGCTTTTATTAACTATTTATATGCTCTGTTATGCCCTGCGTACAGCTCGGTACGGTGTTTATGCACGGTGCAGCTTGGTATTGCACCCTAGTAGGTTAAGGGATATTTCCTATATAAGCTCGGACCCCTAGAACTCGGCCACCCCCTAAACTCGGCCACTTAAGCGAATCGAACCCCACCACTTTTAAAGCTACCTATACTTGACCAAATCAATTTAATCTCCTACCCCTATGTGCTATTTAATAAATCGGCTCTGGCTTTTCTACCTAACGCTATTTAAGGCTTTAATTTTAACTCCTTTGCTCTTATTATAGCGTCTTTCTCCTCTACCTCCTCTATACCTTGTTTGATTAAATCTATATTTATAAATTTTGTATTTAGATATATAGCTACCTACCTATAAATTTTTAGGCCTTTAAGGACTTTAAGCTGTGATCGCAAGCTATATATTTAAGCGTCCTTATATACAGCCTCTACAGTAAGTTGCTTAAGTTGTTGACTTCCTTTTTATAAAAGTCAACAAGATATTACAGCACTAGCAAATTGCCGTCACGTAATAGCAAGTTGTGGCAAGTTGCTATCACGTGACTAGAAGATTGTATATAACTTCGAGCGGTGCTTCTATTCTTCTTATTTCCTTTCTTTAGCTTTAGATCCTCGTTTATAGACAATCCAATTATATAGGCTTGCGCGACCCTCTTGCCGTGCTTATGCCTTAATTAACTAAGTTGCTAATATTATCCAAAGCTCGTTACTACTCTTCTTTTCTAAGAAGGAACTTAAATATATCTATAAGGCTATAAATAGGACAAGGACATAGAATAGGACCCTAAGGACATCACTAGGACCATAAGGATAGGACAAACCCCTAAGAACTAAAAAAACATAAACAGAATGTAAAACCTAAGAATAGGATACGCACAGACTAGAACCCCTAGGAAATAAATAAACACCAGAAATTACCTAATACCCCTACTACTATGCTAAGAAATATAGCAGCTGGCAAAGCTACTACAAGACCTGCAAATACCTCTAATAGTGAAATAGTTACTATCTTAACCCCCTAGGAAGAGCTTATAGCAGCTAATACCAAAATTAAACAGCTTTAAGAGCTGCTTAAAACCAGAGACACCCCTATACCTAGTAAGGAGTTATTAGATACCTAGAGACTTACTATAGTCCTCAAGACCCTAGCCCAACGTATAGTATTAGTATTATTGCGGTCCGCAAAGGTTGTGGACCTTTTATTGCTTATAGACGGAACTAACCCTATATTTAATAACTGGAAGCTTTAACTATAAGATAAGCTTAAAGTTAATATAGACCACTTCCCTACTACCTAAGCTAAAATAGCCTATGTCTTTGGCCGTACTGGCGGGGATGTATAGATATATCTATGTCCGCAATATGCCTAGGACTTAGCAGACCCCTTCCTCTCTAGAGAAGAGATAATTAATTACCTGTCTTCTATTTATAAGGACCCCTTTAAGATATAAAATGCCTACCTTAACTATAAAGCCCTTAATATAAAAATAATAGAGACCTTCTTGGTTTTTTAAACCCGCTTTCTATACCTAGTTAGACAGGCTTAAATCCCCTAGGAAGATTTAATGCTAGACCTCTTTAATAAGCTTACCCTGGACCTATAGCGCTCTATACTGCCAGTTTATACTACTATATAGACACTAAAGGAACTTATAGACAAGTGCCTAGCTATTAACTAGGGCTTTTACCAAATTAAGGTATATGCTAAGCAGTATAAGACTAGAAGCTCTACTAACTAGAATATAAGTATTATAAGAATAGGCTATAGTGTCCTAATAAGATCTGTAACCCCTACGGCACTAACTATACCGCCTACTATTAATCTAGCAGCTAGCTATGCAGTTAGCCCCACTATAGGTCCGGCGAATACTTAACCTATATATAGCAACCCCTATAGATAGGCCCTTAGCAATTAAGGAGCCTGCTTCTTATATAGCTAAAAAGACCACTTTATAAAAGACTGCCTAATAGCAGCAAAGACAAATAAGGTCCTATTAATTTAGGAGAATAGCATAGAGTTAGAAAAAGAGGAACCCTAGAGTAAAACTCCTCTCTAGGGTTAAAAGGAATTAATATATTACATATTAATCTAGGTTGGCTAGTTAGTAGAAGAAGCTGCACTATCCCTTATACTTTATTCCGTAATAGATATTAAGTTTTAACCTCTGCTTTAGCTAACTCTAGAGTAAATACCTTTGCCTTAATAGATATATAGTATACTGTAAAGCTAGCTGACTTTTTAAATATACCCCTTAAGGAACTGCCTAAACTAATTCCTATTTATGGGTATAATGGATAGATAGGACTACCTATTATAACTATCTTGCGGATTTACCTCTATATAGACGGACAAAGGTAGTATAATACCCCCTTTCTTATTATAGACCTAGGAAGCTATAATGTAATCTTAAAAAGAAAATAGCTAGCCTATTTAGGCTTACAGCTTAATATATAGAGTAGATAGCTTATCTAGTCTAAAACCCTACCCCTAATACCTTCTTTTATAAAGGAAATCAGTATTATAATAGAAAATCTTATATAGCTATAGATAGATACCGTTTACTAGGCCGATACTATATATAGGGACTAGGCCTTTAAGAAAGATATATAGCTTAATTCGCAACAGGTCTGTATACTACACCGCCCCTAGACTATTAATATTGCACTACTAGCACTAGAAACCTAGAAAGTTAGTAATAAGCCAGCTGGCTTAGGCCCTATATAGCTATAAAGAATAGTAAGGAATATTAGACGCTATACTAAATATATAGACTAAAAGGATAATTTATAGAAAATAGAATAGGAACTAAGGAGGGTTGTAAACCATCTACTATAAAATACGGTCTATAGAATGTTTGTAAAGAAACCTATAAACCTCCTACTAGTTAATATCTGCTGTATTAGTGCTATAGGGTTCTACTAGAACTTAAAATGGCTTAATACTATTGCCTTTATAACTAGATAATTAAGGATAAGGAAGCCCTAGCCTATAACTAGCTTAGTAGGGAAAGTAAGCTTATAGATAAGAAGCTAGTAGAACAGAAACTACTCCGCCAATACTAGGAATTTAAGGACGTGTTCTCTAGGGCAGCATCTAATATACTCCCGCCTTACTAACTATATAACTATAAGATTAAGATTAAGCCTAATAAAGAAAATACCCTTAGTTATAGCCCCCTCTACTAGCAATCTACTAATAAGCTATAGGCCATTAAGTAATATATTATTAATAACCTTAATAAGGGCTTTATTAATCCTAGCTAAGTCCCCTTTACCTTACCTATTTTCTTTACCAAAAAGCTAAATAGCGGACTCTATTTCTATATTAACTACTATACACTAAACTATATAACCTATAAAGACTAATATCTGCTGCCCTTACTTAAAGAAACACTAGCCCATATAAGTAAGGCTAAGATTTTTATAAAGCTTAATATCCGCTAGGCCTTTTACTAGATTAGGATAGATCCTAAATCTAAGGATCTTACTATATTTTAGACCCGCTATAAATTATACAAATATAAAGTACTACCTTTTAGACTAACTAACGGACTATCTATATACCAATGGTATATAAATAGTATACTCTTTAACTACCTTAATAACTTCTACATAGCCTACCTAGATAATATTATAATTTACTTAGAGAATAAACTGGAATATAAGGAGTATGTCTATAAAGTCCTATAACGGCTCTATAAAGCTAGCCTCTAGGCCAATATTAGGAAGTTAAAATTTAGTGTTAAGCGTACTAAATACCTAGGGTTTATTATTAGTACGGATAGAATTAAGGTAAACCTAGAAAAAACGGCTGTAATTAACTAGTGGATACCCCCACGGACCGTAAAGGGGGTATAATTATTTTTAGGTTTCTATAACTTTTACTAACGCTTTATTAAGAACTATAGTAGAATTACCTAGCCCCTTAACTATCTTACTAAGAAAGACTAGCCCTTTTACTTTAACGCTATATATAGGCAGGCCTTTAATAAGCTTAAAAGACGGCTAGTATTAGCTCCCCTACTTACCCACTTTAACCTAAAACAGCTCTTAATACTAGAAACTAATACCTTAGACGGCGCGATAGCTAGTGTCTTTTCCTAAAAGTAACTAGACGGAGAATAGCACCCTATTATATACTATTTAAAGACTATAATAGATGCCAAGCTAAACTACCACATCTATAATAAAGAAATGCTGGCTATTATCTCTAGCTTTTAGCACTAGCGTATACAGCTGTGACGGTGCTAGAGCGCGACCTGCCAAATTCTGCCATGCTGCTGCCATATTCTACCAACCTACGATTAGCTCGCTTACTGCTAGCGCCTTGGCGGCTGCCCCTTTATATATGTTTACTATGGTCCTTGCGACCCCCTTCTTTTCTTCTCCTTAGCTTAGTATCTTCATTAGATAGCAATCCACAAGCTTTAGTTTAGAGGCATTTGTGCGAGCCGTTACATTATACTAAGCTCTCCCTATATTGCCTGGGAAGGCCTCAATAATATCCCACCCTAAAGAATATTCGTCTGCAACAACGCGTTAACGCGCTATACTTAGACACTAAAACAACTCTATACTGCCTAGGAAGGCCTTGACAATATCCCACTTTATAAGCTAAATAGGACTAGACCTATACCCCTAGAATTAAAACCAAAGCGTATAATACTAACAAACCCTAGGTAGCTAACAATGGCACCTAAAGCGAGCTTATTTAAAAGAGCTGCCCTAACCCAAAAAGAACACGAGATTCAATTAGGATCAGAAATTGAAGATAATAATAATATTATAGACGTATACAAATAGATTTGTGCCCTAATAGCCAATTAAGAAGCCAACCATCTCTAAGCTTAAAGCATATAGGAGACCCTATAAGAGATCCTAGACAGCCTTGCGGCCCTATAAAGCAGCTTAGCCCCCCCTTCTAGAAGTCCTAGTCGTCCTATTAACTTAACCAAATATAACACACTAGGGAGTACGGATATAATAACAAAGCAATTAAAGTCTGTTAAGCTCCCTAACCCCTAATCACTATCTAACGGGATAGACCCTACCTTTAAAAATTAGAGGATTTAAGTATAAGGAAAGCTCTGTGTTAACTATAACTATTTCCTTTCCAAAGAAGCCAAAATGCTTTACCTCTTTAGTTGAACCATAGGGGACACCTAACAGCACCTTTAAGCCAAGTTTGAGGATAATTCCCCTGTCCGATTTACATCTATTAATAAGATAATACAGTACCTAGCTACTATCTACATTAACCTAAATAAAGTACGGGATGCCTAGTATAACTATAATTACCTAATAATAAAACTAAACTAACCCTTCACTAAGTTCTAGACTTAATTCCTATACCTTATAGGAGAAGGCCAGGTTCCCCTTAAGAACTACCGTTTAGATCTATACGATAAGCTAATAATCCAGCTATAAGAAAAGATTGCCGTAACCTTAGATAACCTACCAACCTATAAAAGACTTATAGCTTATTGCCTATTATTAGACTTAGAACTAAAGCGGATTAACGCCCGCCCTAATTAGTAGAAGTAACTATATAGTAATTAGAACTTGTTAGCCACACCTACAGGAGCTAGAGTAGGAAGATAAGCCATAACTACTCTTATACTAAAAGCGGTTATAACTATGCACTAGCGAGCCTCGCCTAACCAGCTACATACTACACCCTTAGCTGGTCCCTATCGCAATACTCCAATTAACCCTACCTCGGCTATATGCTATAACTATGATAAGGAGGGTTACTTTGCCTCATCTTGCCCAGAGCTAAAGGATATGGGCGATATTAAGGAGATAGAGGAAGGAGAAACGTCCGATAAGTTAGAAAAAAAAGAACCCTAGGGAAAGACTCCCCCCTAAGGTACCCTATTAATCTTAAAGAAATTAATCTAAGTTAGTTAATAGGTGGAAAACACTTTATAGTTCTATATATAGTATCTTAAAATAGATATAGAGTTAATATAACCGCCCTTATTAATACTAGAGTAAATGGCTTTGCCTTTATAAATACTGCCTATATAAATAATATTGCTAAGTTTCTAAATATAGAAGCTACTAGACTAGAAAAGCCTATCTAAGTAAAAGGCTATAACGGTTAAGTTAATAAGCCGGTTACCTACGTCTTAAAGTTATATATCGCTCTTAATAGATAACACTAGTATAGTATCCCCTTTTGTGTCCTAGACCTAGGGTCCCATAATATAATCCTTAGCCAAAAATAGATGTCCTATTTTAATATTTGGCTAAACGTACAATAAAGACAATTTGTCTGGCTAGAGAATAGACTAAAATTACCCTCCTTTATTAGGGAAATCTAAACCAACCACAAGATACTAGCCGCGAAGGCTAACCCTATCTATTAGTAGGATGTTAGGGACCGCGACCTAGCCTTTACCTAAAAAGATGCCCGCCGTAAGGCCAGAAGAAACTTATTTATACCAACAGAGATACTCCCCTAGAGCACTATAGTTAATAAAGACTCTACTTACAGCAGTGGGATAGATAGTGACGTAGATAATATCTAAATTACGCAGATTTAACTAATAGGGAAGAGAATATACTAATAGGAGATAAGGGACAACCTCTAAAAGATATAATAGGAGCTAAAAGGAGTAATAATAACGCCTTTACCTCGGAAGCCCCTAAAGTCCTATATAACCCCATTGTCACGCGACCCCCCTACGGTAGATATTACTATAATTAGCGCTATAGCGTTCCACTTTAATATATACAGGAGGGATAATGAGGTCTTTATAACTAGCTTATACGAAATTAACCGGATTATTGCTAAGAGGGAAGAAGAGCTAGCTAAGAAAACTAATAAAGAGCTAGTTAAACGCCTTCTTTCTACTATCTATGCGGGATACAAGGATGTATTTTTAAAAGCGGCGTTAGATAAGTTACCCCCTTACTAGATATATAATTATAAGATTTAATTAGAAGCTAATAACTTACTAGGCTATAGCCCTCTTTACTAATAATTAATAGATAAGCTAAAAGCAATTAAGTAGTACTTAATTAATAACCTTAATAAAGGGTTTATTAAGCTAAGTTAAGCCCCTTTTACTTCCCCTATTCTGTTTATAAAAAAGCCTAATAGAGGCCTTTGTTTCTATATCGACTATTAGAAGCTAAACGCTATGACTTAAAAGGATTAGTATCCTATTTCTTTAATTAATAAGACCCTTACACGTCTAAGCTAGGCAAGGATCTTTACTAAACTTAATATCCGCTAAGCGTTCTACTAAATTAGAATAGACCCTGCATCTAAAGATTTAACAACGTTCTATACCCATTATAGGTCCTATAAATGCAAAGTTCTTCCTTTTGGACTAATAAACGGACCGGCTACGTACTAAAGGTATATAAATAACGTTCTTTTTAATTACCTTAATAAATTCTATATAGCATACCTAGATAACATTCTTATTTACTTAGATAATAAACTTAAGCACCAAGTTCATGTTAAGAAGGTTCTAGAGAGATTACGGAACATAGGCTTATAAGTCAATATTAAGAAATATAAGTTTGGGGTAAAACGAATAAAGTACCTCAGGTTTATTATTAGTATAGAAGGAATTAAGGTTAACCTTAAGAAGGTTAAAGCAATCCGTAACTAAAAACCCCCTCGCACTATAAAGGGGATTTAGTTTTTCCTTAGCTTCTACAACTTCTATTACCGTTTTATCTATAACTATGGAGTAGTAGCAAAGCCTCTTATATAACCTACCTAAAAGAATACGCCTTTTACCTTTGGTAATAACTATATGGAAGCCTTTAAAGAGATAAAAGATTGGCTTATCTCTTCTCTAATCCTTTATTACTATAACCTGGACCTTAAATTAATGCTAGAGACGGACGCTTCTAATAGAGTTATAGCGGGAATCCTATCACAGTTATATCTAGATGGCGAATAGTACCCTATTACCTTCTTCTTAAAAATAATGGACCCAGCTAAGTATAACTACAAGGTATACAATAAAGAAATACTAGCTATTATTTAATTGTTATCCCAATGGCGCATAGAGCTTAAAGGCATAAACTCCTGGATTAAGATATATATGGATTATAAAGCCCTAGAGTACTTTATAACTATAAAGTAGCTTACTGGATGATAAGCCCGCTAGGCTAAAGTACTCTCCGAATTCTTCTTTATAATTATATATTGTTTTGGCAAGCAAAATACTAAAGCTAATATACTAACCCGAAGGGAACAAGACGTAGGACCCTAGGATAAGCTAAAGACCTAATACTAGACGCGCGCCCTCCTCTATCCCAAACAGCTTAACCTATAAATTCTTAAAGAACTAGACTCTAAACGGAATAAGCTAGCACCCTTAGAGGGAGCAGTCTTGGACAAACTAATAGGGCTAGTTAACTATATCCTAACTATAAACCACACGGCTAACTCCCTAAAAGCCCTCTATAACTAAGCCGCGAAGGAGGACCCTAATTTAGAAATAGAAAAAAAACTGCTTCTATACTAAGAACGGCTTATAGTTCCAGATATTAATAACCTATAGATAGAGTTAATCCGTAAAGCCCACTATTAAGTCTCTATAGTATACCCTAGTTGTAATAAGACCCACTAACTACTAGCGCCCCATTACTACTAGCGAGGACTTCTATCTAATATGGATTAATTTGTTAGAAACTGCCACGCCTATAGACGTGTAAATGCCCCTAGGGATTAAACTCCTAGGTAGCTATAACCGCTGCCAGTTCTAGAACGCCCTTGGCAATATATTACTATGGACTTTAAGTCATTTCCGAAGGACGCCTACGGCCATGATGCAGCCTTTATAGTAGTTAACCAACTATATAAGCAATCTATCTCCCTCCCTTGTTTTAAGACCATAACTGCGAAGGATATAGCCCGCCTCTATGTTAATAATATCTATCGATTCTACGGTGCCCCCGAATTAATTGTCTCTAACCATGGCCCTTAGTTTATATTAGATTTCTGGAATAAACTCTGCCGTATCCTTAGGATTAAGATTAAGCTCTCTACTATATTCCACCCTTAGACTAATGGCTAAACTGAGATTATAAACTAGTACCTCGACCAGCGACTACGGCCCTTTATAGACTACTATTAGGACAACTGGTTGGAATTACTGCCTATAATAGACTACGCGCAGCTTATGCTCCCCCATGATAGTATAGGGATGTCCCCATTTAAACTGCTCTACGGGTATACACCACAAATATCCTTTAATTGGGATAGGCCTACTGAACCCACTATAGCCCGCGAACGCCTTAGCCATAAAGAGGCCTGGGCATTTGCTAAGAGAATACATAGAGCCTAGGAGACTGCTTAAACAATTATAAGAAAGGCGCAAGAAAAAAAGAAGTCTAATATAAACTAATATTGTCACAAGGAAGACTTCCAAGTAGGAGATAAGGTATAGGTGTTAATAAAAAACTAGAAAACCTAAAGGCTAAGCTACAAGTTAAACTACCAAATGGCTGGCCCATACAAGACTCTTTAAAAGGTAGGATACTCTTTTAAGGTTAAGCTACTAGAGTTAATAAGGATCCACCCCATCTTCTCTCCAGACCGGCTATAAAAGGCTGCGGATAATCTACTACCTAGATAGTATAACGACCCCCCACTACCAATCCAGATTGCTGAGGACGAAGAATGGGAAGTTAAAGAAATCCTAGCAGTAAAAAAGGTCCGTAATGTCTTAAAATACCATATAAGCTAGGTAGGCCATGACGACAACCCAGAATAGTACCCCGTATTTGATTTTAAGTACTCCCCCTATAAGTTACGGGACTTCTACCTAGCCCATCCTAACCTCCCTGGACTACTATGTAAATTAGACAACTGGATTAAATGCTAGGAAGAAGGGTTAGATAATTATAACAATTTAGACAATAATAGGGAGCTTAGACAACGCCTAAGGGCAGGCTTTTTCAGGAGGAGGGGGGTGATGTGACGGTGCTAGAGCGCGACCTGCCAAATTCTGCCATACTGCTGCCATATTCTGCTAACCTACGATTGGCTCGCTTACTGCTAGCGCCTTGGCGGCTGCCCCTTTATATATATTTACTATGGTCCTTGCGACCCCCTTCTTTTCTTCTCCTTAGCTTAGTATCTTTATTAGATAGCAATCCACAAGCTTCAGTTCAGAGGCATTTGTGCGAGCCGTTACAACAGCTAGAAGGAACCCCTAAGCCTATTAAGGTGGTTTTAGATTATAAGGCCTTAGAATACTTTATAATAATAGAGGCCCTTATAGCCTAGTAGGCACATTAGGTAGATATTCTATCTTAGTTCCACTTCCTAATTATATATAGGCTAGGCACAACTAACTATATAGATACCCTTATAAGGCGTAAACAAGACCTAGATAACTAAATAGCTATAAAGATCTTATTATAGACCTAGACACTACTATAACCAAAGCACCTTAACTCCTAAATACAGGCAGAACTAAATATGGACCCTTTAGACGCTAAGATATATCCTATTAACTCTATAGAACTTAACCTTATTAATAAGCTACTGTAAGCGAATTATACAGCCCCTTCTCTATAGGAGTACCATAAAAAGGCAAAGGACATCATTAGCCTATGGTCTATTAAAAATGGATTACTTAAGTATTAGAAACGGTTAGTAGTAGTAAAGGAATAGAACTTATGGACTCAGCTTATTACTAAAGTATATACCTAGGTCTTTACAGCCCACCCTAGAAAAAATAAGACCTATAGGATTATTAGCGACTGCTACTACTAGCCTAGAATAGTTATAGATATTAACTGTTATGTACGGAACTGCAACAGCTGCTGTAGATTTATAATCCTATAAGATAAGACCCTAGGACTATTAAAACTACTTTTAATACTAGAGCGCCCCTAGTAGTATATCTCTATAGATTTCCACAAGCTACCTATAGACTGTAGCGGATATAATATAGCTATAGTTATAGTTAACTACTTTGGCAAGCGCCCATTCTTAATCCCTTATTATAAGAATATTAATACTAAAGAGGCAGCCTAACTATATATCTACTACGTCTACCAAATTTACGGACTATTAGATACTATTACATCCAATTACAGGCCATAATTTATATTAGCTTTCTGGAATAAGTTTACCTAAATTTTAGGTATTAAGCTAAAGCTTTCTATAGCATACCACCCCTAGATAGATAATTAGACGGAGATTATAAATTAATATTTAGACTAAAGACTTTGGCCCTTTATTAACTACTTTTAAAATAACTAGGCTAAACTACTACCCCTAATAGACCATACTTAGGCAACCCTACCCTATAACTCTACAGGGGTTGTACCTATTTAGCTAGAAATAGGCTACTTACCCTATATAAGCTTTAACTAGGAAAGACCAGAAGGACCCCAGACTATATATAAAAAACTATCTTATAAAGAAGCCTAGTAGTACGCTAAGCGCTTAGAAGAAGCTTAGATAGTAGCCTATATAAACCTAGAAAAGGCCTAGAAATTAATAGAATAGTAGGCAAATAAGCACAGGCGTAAGCCTAACTTTACTATAGGTGATAAGGTCTAGGTTATAATAAAGAACTAGAAGATAGAATAGCCTAGCTATAAGCTAGACTATTAAATAGCAGGACTATATAAAGTTCTTAAGAAGAGAGGCAACTTATATAAAGTAAAGCTCCTGGATTTAATTAAGGTCCACCCTAAATTCTTGCTAGATAAGCTATAGAATGTTACGGCACTGATACAGACCCTAGTCAGGGGCTCCTCGCTTAGAGCCTTGGCCCATGTATATAGACGTGTCCTTTCCTCGACCTTCTTCCAGTCCTCGTCTTGGAATTCTCGTTACTAGCTACCAATAGAATCCTGTTCTGTTGACTGAGCC
>Ga0307507_10007206_pt1 | contig 16369 bp, 19 predicted proteins | sample 7_EM_MG_FD_207223 | JGI IMG/M metagenome (GOLD analysis project Ga0307507, IMG submission 207223) | Populus trichocarpa ectomycorrhiza microbial communities from riparian zone in the Pacific Northwest, United States - 7_EM | ecosystem: Host-associated > Plants > Roots > Unclassified | place... | reverse complement strand
GTATTGGCCGAGATGGTCCTCAGGCTCAGCAGTTGCCGTCGTCGTTCTCATTAATTGGAATAAACTGGGGACGTCATTTGGACGTCATGTTTTTAATTATCTGTTGGGTACTGTATGGGGATAAAAGGGTCAAACGGCGGCAACAGGTTGCGAACAGTTGCGATGGATAAGCATGTGTAAACAACGCCAGGATGCACCTGCCACGCCCCTCTGAAACTTTTGTCTCTTCTCTCCGACCTTGACTTTTTTTGGCCCCGTCGCCGTTGTCGTCGTCGCTGCCCTCTCTTTTATCTCTTTTATTGCTCAACGACGCGTACCCGTCTCTGCAGAGACGCTAGGGACATTGAGGTGGCTAAAAGAACAGCTGATACCCTCAACAGCAACACTCCTCTGTTCAATGCCGCTCCTCGGTGGTCTTTTCACAAGAAAGAACAAGAACAAGCAGGACGCTCAATCTTTAGCCACAACCGGCAGCAACACTGCAGACGACTTCTCCTCTAATGTGTCCTCGCCAACGACATCGTACGTCATTGCAGACAAATCGTCACCTTCCAGTCCAAATGGCAAGGGTAACTTCCACGCCGGCCCATCTCGCGACAATCCTAGGAGCCATGTGTATCTTTCTCCGCCGCCCTCTTCCTCTTCCCCTGCCTCCAGTAGCAGGTTGCGTCTTCCGTTCACTCGGAAAAAGTCAGCGATAGGGGAAACGGAAGTGTCTGCCAAAAGTACGCCAAGCGTAAATGATGACCACTTTTATACAGCTCCTCAACCAGCCTACTCCGGTCGTTTGAGTACAAGCAGTGCTACATCAGAAGTGAACTTTTCCGACGGACGCCGTCTCCGGCCCCCTCCATCAAAATCTGCCATTTTCGCCGCTTACGCTGACCCCCAAAGTGCACTCTCCACACACTCGCTACCTAACCATGGGCCTTTCGCTCGTTCATCTTCACCGTCTAGTCCCCCCCCGGTTCCGCAACTGGGCTCCCCGCCGTCCAAACGACCTTCACTCTTTCACTGGTCTAAAACTTCCACCCCTCCTACGTCAAAGAAGTCACAATTGCACGATGCGAAAATATTGCCAAATCTGACCCAAAACAAGCCCTCCTCGCCGACGAGTGCTGATTCATCCTCCTTTAACCTCAAATCCTTCCGTCACATGCGACCGCCGTCGCCCACGCGTTCAGATACATCACATATATCCTTTTCCACACCTATTCCACGCCCTCGTGGGCCAAGCGTTAATTCGGATTCCTCACAGCGCATTTCAGTTGCCGCATTTCGGGAAGCTCAGGCGCGGCGTAGTTTTGTTGAGTCTCCTTCTCCTTCACCCGGCCGTTCTCCGAGCCCCATGCCACAAGTTCTCGCACACTCCTCGGACGCGAGTCGCGCAGGGCTGGGTCCACGTCCATCCCGTTCTTCTCCACAGATTCAGGGGAATACACAACGCAGGAAATCTGGGGCTCCTGTTGGGTACACCTCTGAATCTGATGAATCGCCTTCTTCTGATGAAGAGGATGAGTCGGAGAACGATACGTTGGGGAGGCAGCGAACTGTGACGACACGGACCAACAACACCGTGGTTCGTGACCAGATGGGTAAAAAGAAGGCTAAATCGGATATGGGTCATGGTACTACTTACCCTTCACCCTTGCGGCAAGATGAGCGTTCCCCAAACTGCCAAGCTTCTCCTCGCTTACATTTGAGTCATGGATGGACACCCCAGCCCGGAGGGACTTGCAATGACGGGGAAAACCCTCTCCCACGTTCTCAGTCAAGCCTCGGTGTGTTTGGTGAGGGAAGTAGGCCGCGTGCTAGTGTTTCTACAAGTGCATTGGCACCCTCTGCGGCTGCAAAGCGAGCTAGCATCATTGCGTCTGATAACGCTTCGACTGGTATTGGTACGTCTAAATACCTATGCTATCACATGTTCTCTAACCGTTGTATTTTTAGATGTTCTCTCAGAGTACAAACGTGTTTCTCGGCATGTCCGGGATTCCTCAACGCATTCAAACCCAGCAGCGCCCACCTCTGTCAATGGGAAGCTTGGACAAACCCGCATCATTGCCGCTCTTTCCATGCGACCTCACTCTCCTGCTGACACGGACTCGGATGACGATGCGCCTCTTGCGAAATTCCTTGGTCCTAACAGACCAGGGAGCGCTTTATCGTCTTACTCCAATCTCCATTCACGGTCTACGGGCAATGTTTCCTCCAGATCGACCAACCATATTCATCAGAAGCCACTCATTGACATCAGCGAACTCACAGGTGGAAAACGGACTCCTCCCGGTAAGGTGAAGAGCACGGATGGGTTCACTCTGGGCCAGCAAACCCTGATATCCGAGGGAAATTTCTCGGCATCGCCTGCCAACAGCTCGACGCCCGTGTCCACCCCGTTGACGAGTAAATTCCCCCCTGGGAACTTCATATCGCCGCCAAGCACTCCGGCGAAGGAGATGAAGGAATTAATAAGTGGACCGTCACACATCACTACTATGCCGGTACCAGCACCAACAAGGAGGGATACAAGCCCTGACGTATTCCAGCAGAGGAAGGATTTATTGTCGGAGAGGCTGTCAAGGGTCGTGCAAATGACCGTTGGATCCGGGTCGTCTTCTGGTTCTGATGGATTTTCAGGCAACAACCAGAACCACAATCAAAGTCACGTTGTCCCAGCAGAGGAAGACAGGGATCAGATTCCAAGTTCTACATCGGGCGGAGGACCCGCGAACAGTGCCAGCACGGTTCTTGCTCTGCCACAACAGGATGAGAAACGCAATACAAGTCCTCGATCGGTAATCAACAATGCGCCTGCGTCTTCATCTGTGTTGCGAGGACACAGGCCGTCCGGATCTTCTGCGACACTGAAGCCAAGTCCGCCTGATGAGGAGCTTGCGTTGATGCTTGGTGCTGCTGGTATCAAGTTCATTTCAAGAGCTGGAGAGTCTACGAGTGAAGAAGAGGAGAGTGAATCATCTGAATCTGAATCTTCGTCATCTGGCAGGGATAAGAAACAGGTGGTAACGGACAAGAGCCCCCCTGATCGAGATAGAATCGCGCCCATACCCATCAGACAACGCGCGCCGCCACCTGCATTCAGTGTTACTTCCAGACCAACATTTCCTAGGAAAACTGGGACTGAAGGGGCTACCCCGAGAACATCTCTCGGGCAGAGTTCACGGGTTGTGTCAGGGGAAACCACCCGAACTTCGATTGCTCTTGGTGAATCTTTGTCATCTCTAAAGCCTGTTTCTACACCGACACCCACGTCGAGGAAGAGGAGCAGCTCACTTATTCTATCTTCGACGACGTCATCTTCTATTTTTGGGTCCTCCTCATCATCTTCGGGAAGTAAAGTAACTCCAACTTCGCGTGCTAATGGAGGTGGGAACCCTAATTCTCCCGGGTCCCCGAGCCAGGCCAACATAGACCGAGCAATCGCACTCAAAGCGGCTGCTGCGGGCAAAAGTAGCACTGCTTCTTCTCCCACACTCCTTGCCCCGGGTATGCCTCCCCGGCAGAGAAGTTCGACAATGTTGCCTTCAATGCCCACCTCCGCTTCGCCTACATCCTCTAAACCCCCCAGCATGCCTAACAAACCTTTCGCTGCTCGAGGAAACAGCCCTGCCTCTTCAACTGGTGATTCCAGTAGTGGTCGTGCACCACTCACCCCTCGTGATGGGAGTGACATTGGCCGTCGCTCGAAAGGATCTGCTGCCACTCAGAATGAGTGGAGCGGCGGTGCGAGTGGATTGACGGTGACTAGTAAGAATAAGGGGAAGCAACATGCCAAGAGGCGAAGCGTTAGCTTTGAGGATGAGACAAGGGGTATGAACACTGATGAAGATCGTGAGGTCAAGAGAAATGAACGACGGAGGGGTGAGGCTAGAGCTGCTATCGAGGTCGGTTTCTTTTTCTATGGAGTATGTTGTTGATAAATTAACGGGCTTGTTCAGCTTGGAAATGTCATAAATGGCCCAGGACCCGTCATGGATGATGAGGACGAGGATATGCCCATTAACCAGACTCTCAACGCAAGAATGTCGACTCTCAATCCTATGATGAACATGGGGGGTCAAATGCCCATGCAGCAGCAAATGGGCTTCGTCGGCAACCCAGGCCTAGGCTCCCCTTGGGGCAACATGAATATGAACATGAACATGGGTCCACAACCCATGCTCTCCCCTGCTCAATTCATGATCCCGCCCCCTCCAGACCAGAGCTTCATGGCTGCCCATCAGCATGCGATGATGATCGCCAAACAGGCGTATCAGATGGCGGTCGCGCAACAGGCTATGGCCGCTGCTGCGGACGAGTGGGAACGCGGGTCTACGGTTGGGTTTTCTGGGTCTACTGTTGGTTTTTCTGGCGGAAGCGTTTATGGTGGAGGGGGATCTTCTTCTGGGTTTGGGATGATGGGCGGAATGGGGATGATGTCCATGCAGAACCAGTGGTCTACGGGGTCGATGTATGGTGGAATGGGTGGTGGTACACAGAGTGAATACGGTGGTGGTGGAGTAGGTGGAGGAAACTGGAGCTCGTCGAGGAGCTCTTATGGGGAATCGTTTGGCCCTTCCCCTGACCGCTTTGCGCGCAATCGAACAAATCAGCGTGAATCTGGGTACTACCCGCCTGTACCACCAATCCCGAGCTCTCGTGAGCAACAATCGTCGGGAGGGAGAAGTGCACCGAGGTCGAGGACGACGAGTCAACCTTCCAGTGCTGGACGGGGAGGTGTGCGCAAGGCTCCACCGTCTAGCTGGAAGGCAGGCATATGAATGCTCTTGTTTTCTCGCTTTCTTGGCTGTCTATCGTCTGGTTATCCCGAACAGTCGTTTTTCTGGATACATTCACACTATCAGTCCATCCATCGTACGTGTTATGCCTTATCTTACCCTCATGCCGACTCAGTCCATGCACGCAAAAAAAAAACACTCATTTACTCTCTTTTTCTCTATTCCGTTTCCCTCTATATATCGTTCTCACATTCATGACCATCAATTCCCACACATCCATACACTCGTTATTATATCCTGCATTTTGGACGATCTAATCTACAACAAAACAATTGAGCTGAACAATTTTTTCTCCTCACTGTACTCTTTAATACATTACACATTGTCCCTCCTTTCCTCTCTATTTATTAGCTGTCCTGGCTTTATATGATACCTGGTTTTGAACCTTGCGAGAGCTAGCTTACTGTACTACCTCCTTAAAAAGTACACTGTTGAATTATAACACAAAATAAATGTTTCGTCCTTTCACTACCAGCGGGACGTTACATACGCTTGGCATGCATAGACGACGGGCGTATACTATAAATAAATTCAAATAGGCGGTATCTATATACGGAGGCGGGTAACACGGGTACTGCTTACTATCTATTCAAAAGACCAAATAAACAATGAACAAGACAAGGAGCTCAAGAATCAAAAGAACGACCAGATTATGACACCAATGGCGCATCCGAAATGGTAGTGGTATCTATCCGCATCTTTTCGAGCTCATCCGAGATTTTCTGCGCTGATTCCGTGTCTACGTCAGCGAGCATGACACTTGAAACGCGCGTCTGTTCGCCGTCCGCTGATTCTGATTCGGATGGCGTAGGTTCGTCCGCCGCTACGCGTGTTCCATCAGGGGCGATCCCGCATGCGCTAGATGATAGGGGGGTTTGAAGGTACATAAGGTAATCAGCCAAGAACAATACGGATAGGAGTAGAACCGAGAAGAAGCGGATAAGAACGTACGTGACGATTTGGTCCCAGTAGCTTTTCGGCTCGAATTCGTAGTCATGCTCGCCACCGAAGTCGGCGTCTAGATGAGATGAGGGGATGAGCTCTAGAAGGTCGGGGTTGAATCGCATCTTGTTCAATTCCACAAGATGATCAGTATATGTTTATTAGGAAATCTCTATAGGAAATACCTTGTCGCGCGTGACGGGGTCAAGGAAGGGAGAGATGCCCTTGTAGAAAAAGTTGAGGAGCATGGGGAGGTTAACGACCAGCGCGCGGCCCAGTGTTTCGACGTAGTGCTGTTGAAGGATGTGCAATACCTAATAGGAAAAGGTTAGGAATTCTGATGGATCCCAGCGAGAGAGAAGAATAAACCTTGCGCGCGACGGATATTGGAGGATTTGTACGAAGCGTCGTCGATTTGTAGTCAACGATGATGACGAGGGATTCTTGTCCTTCGGGCATTAGGTCTTTCGCACGTTCCCTTGGGGAAAGGAAAAATATAATTGAAGGGAAATGGAAGCGGGGCGATGAAGACGACCTACAAACACCAGACTAGATGTCGGAGTTGCCTAGGACTTGTCTCTGTGTTCTCTCTTCCGGGACGCATATATAATATTGGTCGTCCGTCTAAATCAAATCCATTAAGAATTCTATGGGTTCCCTGTAATCTTTGGGAGAGATGGACTAAGGCGACAACGACGCACATTTTCCCGGTCTCGCTCTCTATCCTCACCTCATCTGGGGGGATAAGATCAGGCTTGAACTCTCTCCGCCACTCCAGTGTCGCCTTGATACGTTTCTGCGCATCTGGCATGTGCCACTTTGACGCGCGCAGGTAACGCGGGATAGTATCGGACTTGTCGAGCCATCGGAACTCCCAAGGGTGGTATGGATCTGATTCGGGAAGAAGGACGGTATCAGCGTACTGGTAGTATAAAAATTAGGTTGAGAATTAAAAAGTGGTCTTATAATTAACTGACTTCTCTGAGTTTGGATAACTGGGCGTTTTGTTCGGCAGAGTATACGTGGACTGGGGCAATCTTGGTGCCGAGTGCTGGCGTGGTGAGCACTTTATGTGTAGAGGACATATTCATTTTGTTAAAAAATTCCTGATGCTGGGAGGTGGACACAAACGTACAAAGAACTACGAATCGAAGTGGCGATCAGGCGCTCAATCCCTGGTAATGATCATGCTGGAAACAATGATGAAGCTAAGCCAGTTGTAAGCCAGCTTCATAAGCTTGACTCACCTAATAGTTGACCCGGTCCGCACTTGTTGACAAACGAAAAAATTAGAGATAAGCTGACGGCAATAGCCGAACCGACGTCCTAATCGAGATCAGCGCCACCCGCCTTTCCCGCCAAACTCCCGCCCTTTGACTCCTAAATTATTCATTGAGCATACAGCGAACTATTCAATATTGCAGTAAACCTCTGCGTTGACATAGGAAATTAGAACTCGACTAGTCCCTACCCACCCGTGTTATTTATGTAATACGTGAAGTTTGGACCCGAGTACTGATCACACAAGAAAAGCAGAGTTCCCAGAGTGGGCATTCCATCGGTACCGTCGAGTGTAAATGAACGTGGCATATTTTTCCCTTCCAGTGGTGATATGTGGGTGCTTCATCACGGAAGATAATCGGCTGTGCCATGCGCGCTCCGCGAGATCAATGCGCCTTCAAAGCTGCAGCTGATTAAATGAAACGTGTACAAATATATATTCTGCAATCGCCTCGACGACTTTGATTTGAACTGCGCCTTCGTTCCTTGTCAACGAGGTCTCAGCGCGCTTTTTAGAAGCCGCAGCTGATAATAAGGTGCTACAGAAGCTGTGACGATATTTGCTGGGAAATCCACTGTAATAATTTCCCTTATGGTGTTTCTCGCCAACTGTAAGATTTCCTAGTCCGAATCCACCTTGATTGATTTTTCCAGCTCTAAACGTAACCCTCACTTATAAAAAAATTCAATATTGTGAGGATATACTTATACCAGTAAATAAAGGGAGGATTACAATAGGATGCGTACTTGACACTGGCAGAGCGGCGTCAATTAATTGGGTATAGAGAGGATGTACTTGGAAAGGGCCACATCTGTTCTCGGAACTGATCGAACTGAAGCATAGAGTCGAAATGTTTGTCATCGACTTCCAGTTGATATAAACGCAATCAGAGGTGCCAGTGTGCCTAAGGAACAGATTAGAGGCGCCACTATTAGGCGCTATATCCTGCGTTAATGGTGACAAAAGGACAAAAGGATCGAGTCGACTTGGGCCCATAAACGGCAGCATATCGCGTTCTTGAAAGTTGTAGTGAGCTCTGGATGAACGACCGGAGGACGTCCACCGGACATCTCGAAACGATGTTACGTTGCCCTTTAGAACGGAGGATTTGTCGATGTAACCAAGAGTCAACGATCGACGATCCCGTGCACGAAGGCCTTGATGACAGCGAAAATATCGGAGACTTCCTGATGAGGGTGATTTGCCACATCTGTCAAGAGTGCAAATTTATGGCCAGCAAACGGGGTTGACGTCCTGATGTTATCTGTGCATGTGCATGATATGTGTAGCGCCTTGATCCCAGAAGTGTTGGGATGTCATAGCTGAGAAGAGAGCAGACACGTTTGATGATGGTGTGGTACCTAGTATAGGCATGTAGGGCCTCGTTGCGCTGAGTGTTCTCAGGAGGCAGGAGGCAAATATGGCAGGTGAGCTATCGCTGATATGTTGCTGCCCTGCTTTCCGTCATGAATGATGAAAGGAGCTATGTGACACTCTCACCTGCTGTCTCCGCAGTGGTGCATGTTGCCAATGGAGCGCGTAAAGTGGATGACGTGGTTGCAACCATTTAGCGTAAAGAATGGCTATTTCTCGATGTTCTTCAAATGTTTTCAAGGAAAGTAGTTAACCTTTGGATGGACTTGCACGGAATGAAGGTTCGCGATTCTTGGCGGGTGTTTATTTAATTGAGCCAAAGTAAAAGCCAAGAGTGACGAAGAATTCACCCCAAACTTGCCAAAACGGGACAGAAGTGTCATCCCTCGTTTCCCCCTCAACGCCAGACAACCTTAGCCCACCGTTCGACCTCATTCCTTCCCTTCCTTCTCTTCCTCTCAGCCACGTCGCCCACGCCGTTCTCTACTCTTGGCACCCCATTTTCAAGCTTTACCACTTAACACTCCCTTCCGACTCGAACAACATCCATTTGAACCACCAACATGGATTCACGGGGTGACCAACGGCCACCCCGCTCAGCTCGCCCAGGACAGCAATCACAACCAAGATCACCTGCGCCTGCGTATCCAGACAAGCAGCCCACCTACTCTCGACCCCACTTGCATCCCAATGACGGCTCAAGAAGCGGTGTTTCGTTCCAGAATACAGAGCGGGGTGATCGTCAAGGCCCACTCGACACCCAGCGTGTGCGGTCGATGCCAACTGCCTATCAACATGCTCCTGGCGCTGATTTAGAAGGCGCTGACGATCCATCAAAAGTCTTCCGGAAGAAGAGCCTCGTCAGACCCGATCGCGAAAAAATTGACCCCGGCCATAGGCAGTGGCACTATCGAAACCATGTCGCTCATTTGGGAGAGGGGGGTAGCTCAAGAGTGGGCGTTATGCCATCCAGTATGTCGCAACATTTACTAGCTATTCATTTAGACCTTTACAGTTGTCTGCCGTAGCAACGGGCAATTATCCCCAACTACGGCGAGGCCAGTCATTGCTCGGTCGAGAGGAGGATGTTCATGAATCAGGTCTCGCTCTATTCAAGAAACACACTCTTCTTCGAAAGCGAAGTACTCCGACTCCACTCACGCCCCCCATTGCGACGCCAGAAGCTAAGAAGAAAAGAGGCTGTTGGAAAGGGCCTGGTCCTGGCGGGCCATGGATGACTTATTGCCTCATTGTTACGTGCTTGATACCAGGTTTTCTGCTCAAGTCCTGTGGTATGTCTGCCTTGGTGACACCCGATGACGGCATTTAACTTCTCCTTTCTTTCCCCACAAAGGCATCCGCAGTCCAGAGCAGCAACGTGCATGGCGAGAGAAAATCGGTCTTCTCTCAGTCATTTTAGTATTAATGGCCGGAGTGGGCTTCCTTACATTCGGTTTCACTCAAGCTGTATGTGGCAAGCCACCCAATCGTTTCCACGGTGGTGCGGTTGGTGATGACTACATTGGCAATGGTTCTATCGTCATTCATGGAAATGCGTACGATTTTTCAAAATTCAAACACCCCGCTGCCGGCACAACTTTCAATGGCACATCAAACCCCCTCCTGACTGGTAATTGGAACCTAGCCGGCAACGATGCTTCATTCCTTTTCCAAAAAGTTAATAAGAATTGCTACGGACATATTGCGAGGGCTTCGACCTCGAGTATCAGCGGTAACGGGCAATTCCTGGACTGGTATTTCCCTTGTAACGTCTACAGCCAATACGGAAGTAAAGGAGCCAACCTGACGGGTTATGAGACTCCAACCAGCTGTCATATCACCACAAAGTCGAGATCTTTACTAGCGAAGATGGTCCCCATGGGCCAGGTTTATTACACTTGGGATGACGTCAAAAATCCTAACCGTAATCTTGCCGTTTATGAATCGTGCGTGTTGTTTCTCATCCATCTTAATTGATGGCTTACCGTTATACAGTTATGTACTGGATCTCAATCTTCTTCAGTGGCTGAGCAAGGCGCAGGTTACGTATCCCGCTCTTTTTGATCAGATGAAGACCACCAATGCCACATACCACGCTAAAGACCTAACCATGCTTTTCACTCGTACCAAGCAAAGGCAAATTGGACACTGTCTTCAAGACATCATCACCATTGGTTTTATCGACACGAAAACCATTGGATGCGTGGCTTCGTCCGTTGTCCTTTATATATCCCTTATCTTCATCATTGGGGTTGTCTCCATTCGGTTCGTCATGGCCGTCTTGTTCCAATGGTTCTTTTCCTGGAAACTTGGAAACTTTCCCCGAGAAACCTACGAGCAGCGTATGCAGCGCTCGGCAGAGATCGAAAACTGGACAAATAATATTTATAGCGCTGCTCCAAGTGAATATCGCCCTAATGTCGGCAAGAACGGTCTCAGGGAGAAGAAGAATAATCGGAAGACATTCCTTCCTAGCCACTCGCGGTTCACGCCTGCTGAGAATATGTTGAAGGGTGTGGGCGGACGACCAAGCACTGCTTATGGGATGTTGGATTCTTCATCGTCGACCAACTGGAAGCGGTCAACGATGTACGCTGCTTCTGCAAAGGGAGGAAAGGGGACACCTCCAGAATCACCAAGTAGAAATTCGAGGAGCATGATGTCGCTTGCGGATGGTATGGTCTCCCGTGGCGCGTTCGTCGAGAATCCTTGCCCCTTCCCTCTTTATGATGTCGTTCCTCAACCACCACCTGACTATGAGCCGTTCAATTTCCCCCTCGTCCACAACATCTGTCTGGTGACCGCTTATTCCGAGTCGGTAGAAGGTCTACGCACAACCCTGGACTCACTTGCTACTACGGATTATCCCAATAGCCACAAAGTTATTCTGGTCATCGCCGATGGAATGGTGAAGGGTGCCGGCAACGACTTGACGACGCCGGAGATTTGTTTAAGCATGATGAAGGAGTTTATCATTCCACCGCAGGAGGTCGAGCCCCACTCGTACGTTGCCATTGCAGATGGACATAAGCGACATAATATGGCCAAGGTCTATGCTGGGTTTTACTCTTATGACGATGCGACAACGGAGCGGTCGAAGCAACAGCGGGTTCCTATAGTTCTCGTTGCCAAGGTCGGTAATCCCCTTGAAGCGAATGACGCCAAACCTGGAAATCGTGGAAAGCGGGACAGCCAAATCGTCCTCATGGCGTTCTTGCAAAAGGTTATGTTTGATGAACGGATGACAACGTTTGAGTACGAGTTCTTCAACTCCCTTTGGAGGGTGACGGGCGTTAGTCCGGATCGGTACGAGCTTGTGCTTTGCGTGGACGCCGATACGAAGGTTTTCCCGGATTCGTTGACACGTATGGTCAGCTGCATGGTGCATGATGAGGAGATTATGGGTCTTTGTGGGGAGACGAAGATTGCGAACAAGGCAGAGACGTTTGTGACCATGATGCAAGGTGAGTTTCCTTTTTTTTCTGTTTAAAATTTGGCAGTCTTAGATTCCCAACTCAGTCTTCGAATACTACATTTCCCACCACATGACCAAGGCTTTCGAATCAATGTTCGGCGGTGTAACGTGTTTGCCTGGTTGTTTCAGTATGTATCGCATCAAGGCTCCTAAGGGTGACACGGGATATTGGGTCCCAATCCTTGCCAATCCTGATATTGTGGAACACTACTCCGAAAACGTCGTGGACACTCTACACAAGAAGAACCTGCTTTTGCTAGGAGAAGATCGTTATCTGACCACACTCATGCTGAAGACCTTTCCCAAGCGCAAGAATGTCTTCTGTCCACAAGCTGTGTGTAAGACTGTGGTTCCCGACACATTCCGCGTCCTCCTTTCTCAGCGTCGTCGGTGGATTAATTCGACGATTCACAATCTAGCGGAACTCGTTCTGGTACGAGATCTCTGTGGAACATTCTGCTTCTCGATGCAGTTTGTTGTTGGAATGGAATTGGCTGGAACTCTTGTCCTCCCCGCTGCTATTGCCTTCACACTCTACCTTATCATCGACTCCATCATCCCCGGCGGCCCAAATACAACTATACCCCTTATTCTGCTTGCTATTGTTCTCGGTCTGCCTGGTCTCCTCATCGTCGTCACCTCTCGTAAAGTTGCTTATATCGGGTGGATGCTTGTATACCTCATCTCTTTACCCATTTGGAACGGTCTCCTCCCCGCGTATGCGTTCTGGCATTTTGACGACTTTTCATGGGGTCAAACGCGAGTGATCGCTGGAGACAAGGGAGGTAATCATGGGGACAAGGATGGAGAGTTTGACTCAACGCATATCGTCATGAAGCGTTGGGCTGAGTTTGAACGGGAACGCCGGTGGAAGAGTGGGAGTCAGTCGAGAGACTCGGCCTCTTATGAGAAAAAGTGTGTTTTTTCATCTTTTTTACCGTGATGGCATAATTGACAATACTTTGAACGGTAGAACGGACCGTTATTCCATCGCATCCAACTCGGATACCACTCACCCACCCTCAAATACCTTTGACAATAACACTGTGGATTCAAGCAGCTACAATATACCTCAGCGTCCGCGTTACGATAGTAATGCCCTTCTGATGCTTCCAGCGCCCTTGGCAGTTAATAGGAGTACCGGACTTGGGCCACCGATATCTTCCACTCAATCTGTGCGCTCCAACGATGACAATTATTTTTCGGACGCCATTTCTGCATCCAATCAACGGCTACTTCCGCCCAGCCCGCAGACTCCTGATCAATACAGTGGCGAATCTTACGAATCAGGCTCATCAAGTGGCCAAAGGCGCCTCTCACTCACCTCACCTCACAACCCTCGATATCCGCAACAATTACAGCCAGATCCGAGCAATCCTTTCCGGTCACAAACGACGTCTCCCACGAGCAACGATGACTTTAATCCTGAGCGTGATTCCGCTGGCGGACGCGGTGGTCGGGGAATACAGTTGACGGATGGTGGACCTGTGCAAAGATCTGAAGGCGTTCGGAGGGTGTCAAGGCCGACAGGAAAACGGCCGACTTCACAGACACCCACACAAAACCGTTATTCGCGCAATTCTACCGTGTTTAGTCTGCCACCTGGGGCTGCTCCACCACAGCATAATGCGGGCAATTGAAGAGAAAGTCAGCAATACGGATCACGACTTCTTTACTCGAATATTTCTTGCGGACATAATTATCGGACAGCATGTTTCTTCCGTCTCCATCATACACATAGTTCCCGTCTTATTTCTACCACGAGACCGCCAGCTACACCCCACGTCTTGCATATTATATTAAGTAACCATTCTCTCCCTCAGTATCCCAGTATTATATAGTGTAATATTGCGAAGCATACCCAATTCCGTTGTGCTTGTTTGGTTGTTGTGTCCAACGAAGTTGTCTGCCTTGCCTTGTCCCTGCGCCACCAACTCCACCAGCATCTCGACGATGGCGAACATAAACAACTCGCCCATAACACAGGTCTCGCAAAATGGCCTGACACACACAAATCTACAGCCCCAGCTACTGACCAGGCTGTTCCTCGACCTGCGTGGCAGGCGGTTTGAGGTCGACCGAGAAACAATAATGAATTTGCCAGAATCGGTTCTGTTGTGTCTGTTCCCCAATGGGCTCGTTCTCAGTCGACAGAGTATCGCTTTGACGGATGGAGGAGGTGATGACGAGGACGAAGAGGTGTATGGAGTCGATGTGCGTGATTGCTATGTTATTCATGGGTGGCTGCAGGCAACTAACTCGCTCCCTCGTTGCAGTTTGATCCAGATTGCTTCCAATACGTTCTCACATTCTTCCGCAACGCGTCAGATACGTTCTACGGTACTCCGACATCCCCAGGCCTACTGAGTGCACAACAGCACCTCCTGGACTCCCCCGGGCCCGATTACCCTGCCACCTCACAAAATCCACTGCTTTCGAAGCAGGCAATCATCGTGCTGCGGGAAGAGCTGGAATATTTTTCCATACCGCCGAAGGACGGCAGCCCGACGACTGACCAGAATGGGATTGCTAATGATCGTTTGCTGGGTATTAAGCGCAGGTCGGGTGACTATCTCATGGAAAAGCGGAATATATTCACGGCGCTCCAGCGGAATGTGAACAAGGAGAATAATGTTGCTGAACAGCATTTAATTGATATGCTCTGCATGAGGTGAGTCGCGTGGTGGTTTCTGCAAGGCGTGAGCTGACGGGTCTTGCGCTTTGTTCCTCTTCTTTGTCTGGTGTGCGTGTAGTGGCTTCGACCGCGAGGACGAGTGGGGTTTCCGAGCCTTGGAGCCGTCGCGTTGCTGCATCTCATCTATAGCCCTTGTTCTCCTCAAGACGGGTATACAACATCATCCTAACGGGGACAAGCCAGTTGAGGTGGATTATCCGCAAATGGCGACTGCGCAGAAATTGCTGCTATTCTGGAGAAAACCTGCTGTATGTATTGGTCGTTGTACTAAAATTAACTTTGCTGATGATAACTATCAGAGGAAATGCTGGTGGGATGGTCTAGATGTTGAGCTGCCAGCTGTGGATGAGGAGCCTGGCCTCACTATAAAATTGTGGGCGCGTCGTGTCTGGACATTGGAGCTCAGCCTGGTAAGTGTTATGATCCGGTATTGCTTCCACACCTCACATTAACACTGTACGTAGGTGTAATGCTCCCACATTGGCCGTCATGCTCTCGTCACTAGTTCTATCTGATTACCCCATACATGTACATACCTTCCCCGGGATACCCCTCGTTGTTGTGGATTTTCTCCGCTTAATTTAAGGGCTTTATACTGACTTTTACCCTTGGCACATGGTCGTTCTCCTTTATGTCGTCGATCGAGCGCATGTTTTGCACGATTTCTTTGTTATCGCTCAGCGCCATTGTTAAGCGCTTGTTGTCACCAGGGCACATGGCTTCGGCGCCTTAAGAAGTCCGTGAGTATTTATGGGGCACTAGGCCATTTTGGTGTATCAGCTTTACATCCCTCACCTGCTTATAACCGTGTGGCGTAGCCGACCGTACATTTCCGACTCTTCACCTTCCTCTTCGTTCTCAACAATTTATTTCCACTCTTGCCCTTCACCAAAGCCTTGAGGACTCCGTGAGGCCTCTCAGCTCATCGATTTGGTTAGATACCCAACCGATTTCAAGCAAACCATTCTTCTTCAACCCTGGCTTATGTCTCCCTCTGCATTGCCAGCCTACGTCGCCTCCAGAGCTGGCTCAGTCACCGAAAGTTTGAAGAAGAATCTCAGGCGTTCATCATCGCCCAGGCCTGAAACTATCCACGACGGGGACGATGCATCAATCAAGAGCCGATCTTCCCAGCTCTCGAAAGAGTCCAACCCCATTGACACTCTTCGCATCATTGCTGGTGAGCGGGTTCGCCATGGAAAATGTTCTCCGGAGTTCCTGGAAGGCATGGCGGAACGTGTTGGCAACAAATACGCCAAGATCTTGACGGGCGCCGAGGCGGAGAGATTCTTCAAGAAATATGTCGAGTAAGTTCTGGGCATCGTTTGACGTGTATTCTTTTTCCCATTGTGTTTGGATGTACGTAGGGAGGAGGAGGCACTGGAATACAAGAGTCTACGAGGGGAATTGGACAAGGAAACGCGTCAAGACTGGACACCGGTCGTCTTTGCTATCACCGCTTGGGACATTCAACGGAAGGTGGTTGATTATTACATGACTTGGAGAGGCAGCACGGTACGTTTTTTTATCTTCATTCTGTGAAATATATTCACTCTCAGACTAGGCGGAGAGGACTAGGCGACTGAATCGTAAACCCATTACTCCACCTAAACTCTCATAACCTGAATCGCGTCATTTTGTAGAGCGAAGGATCTCTTTCCTGGACGACGAGTTCAGGAGAGTGGCCAAAAGATTAGATAAGGACTACAAGCGATACCCGTTCGTACTTCTCCTCTGCACGCTAAACGCCCTTCACTTCGCGCCTATTTTCAGGTCCATCACTGGCAGTGCAATATCCCGTCAAA
>Ga0307507_10007205_pt1 | contig 16369 bp, 13 predicted proteins | sample 7_EM_MG_FD_207223 | JGI IMG/M metagenome (GOLD analysis project Ga0307507, IMG submission 207223) | Populus trichocarpa ectomycorrhiza microbial communities from riparian zone in the Pacific Northwest, United States - 7_EM | ecosystem: Host-associated > Plants > Roots > Unclassified | place... | reverse complement strand
CACCACCATTTACATTGGTTGAAAAAAGGATCTGCAAGGCTTTTAAATTTTTTTGACATTTTAAATTTTGAAAGCTTTTGTAATGCTTAGTAGTCACTTGCCTGTTTAACCCCAATTTCCCGATGGACGATCATCATGATCTGCGGTGAAATTCGAATTTACCTCAAGGGTCAGCCGACCGATCTCAATTGCAGACGCCACAATTCCATTTGGCCCTGTTTACGCGTTGCACTTTGAATTAGTAGCCGTCCTTAATACAAACCGCTTTATTCTCTGAATTCTCACTCCTTTGCTCCCAAATTCAGCAATTTATTTGGAATATATGCAGGCTGCAAACCCTCCAAATATTCAAGGTGTAGAATAAAATCCCCAGGAGGCTATGGTGAATTATCATGTTTCAGTGAAATTTGAGATTTCTTTCAAAACATTCTTTGGAGCATCAAAATTCATCTAAAGCTATTCCTAAGGTCTGTGTACAAGCTCCCAAATAAAAAATTGGAGATAGGAAGGTTATGGTGTGCTCTGGAAGTGTTTGCAAGGATGCAGAGGATTCAAGTGGCTGCATGACAGGTGGTATATATTTTGATGGACACCAGTTTTTTAGCCAGGATGCCTCACTCCTTTAACTAGGTGCATATTATTATTACATAACATATATTGGGCCATTCCAACACTCAAAACTCATGATGTACACAATTATCTACATTTATATTCAATAGTTTGAGAGGCTGGTTGTATTATTGGCTACATAAAGGCAGAATTGAAGTTTACAAACCATTTGGGACTATTATTTTCACTTGGAAATATGTTATCTGCACATAAATGGCTTCAAGTGTCTAGACCAGAGACAGTCCAAATGAGGAAATTCCCTGGTATGGCCAATATGTTGAAAAGATGGCAACACTCTACTATGCTGAAGGTCTTTTCTGGCCAGAAAATCATTTCATTTTAAAGGCTATACCTACTACATACTCTAGAAGAGAATTTCTTGAAATATGTTGTATTTCACAGTATAGAGGGAATGTGGTTGGGTTTCCAGGATGACTGGGTTATTGATTATGTACAGTATTATGAAGTGCCATGCTATTATGAAGTGCTGTGTATGCATGACATTTTGTTGGGTATGAAGGGAGCCCTGTTCATGTGGAATACTTGCCCTCCTTGCAGCTGTCTCTTGTGAAGGTTAAAGTGCCATCTAGCCATGAATCTTGGTCCTTGCTAATCATCAGACAGGCACCACATATCTTCATTTGCTTTATATTCTGTGTAAAATGATTATTTGTGGCCAAATAAGAAGCAGTGTAAAGAATATTTCCATTGGAAAAAGGAGAAATGACAGTAGGATAGTGGAATACATTAATAGATCAACCATCACAAAAGGTTTGAAATCCAACCAAACAAAGCTATGAAGTAAACAGGTTCAATTTTTTCTTACATGAAATCTTATAATACTGAAAAACACTGGCTCCAATTTATACCATGAACAAAGCTTTTGAACTCAAGTAAAGTTGGAGTACAACTGATCACCATAGTTGTCCTTGGCCAGACCAAACCAGATCTATTGTGGTCTGGCACCCATAGAAGATGAGTATTGTGTGGTCCCATGATCCAATTATCATCAAGGTGACAGAAATTTAACAATGATATATCACAGGGTTGACAAAATTTGGTTTTATGAGAGTCAGACATGTCAATATTGTCTTCATTCTCAGAATGTAAGGGAAGAATGGGTGATACAGAAGGAATGCTTGAAGTACAACAAGGGGAAAGAGCAGGCACTATGAAAGGATACCATGTCTGAGCATCCCACACTCCGACTGTCTTGTCATTAGATCCAGAGACAATGTGCCTGCCATCTGGAGAAAATGCAACTGAAGTAACCCAATCATGATGAAATTTGAGAGGATGCATGACACTTTGACCTGTTTGAGCATCCCACACTCTTATTGTTTTGTCATCAGATCCAGAAACAATGTGCCTGCCATCAGGAGAAAATGCAACTGAATTGACCCTATCATCATGTCCTTTAAGAGGATCTATGAGATTCTGACCTGTCTGAGCATCCCACAGTCTGACTGTCTTGTCATAAGATGCAGAAACAATGTGCCTACAATCAGGAGAAAATGCAACTGCAGTAACATAATGATCATGGCCTTGAAGAGGATCCATGACACTCTGACCTGTCTGTGCATCCCATACTCTGACTGTCTTGTCAACAGATCCAGAGACAATGTACCTGCCATCAGAAGAAAGTGCAACTGAAGTAACATAATGATCATGGCCTTTCAGAGGATCCATAACACTGTGATCTGTTTGAGCATCCCACACTCTGACTGTCTGGTCATCAGATCCAGAGACAATGTGCTGACCATCAGGAAAAAATGCAACTGAAGTAATGCAATTATCATGGCCTTTGAGAGGATCCATGAGACTCTGACCTGTCTTTGCATCCCACACTCTGACTGTCTTGTCATGAGATCCAGAAACAATGTGTCTGCCATCAGGAGAAAATGCAACCGCAGTAACCCAATCATCATGGCCTTTGAGAGGATCCATGACACTCTTACCCATTTGCACATCCCACACTCTGACTGTCTTGTCACGAGATCCAGAGGCAATGTGCCTGCCATCAGGAGAATATGCTACTGAAGTAATATGATGATCATGGCCTGTGAGAAGATCCATGAGATTCCGACCTGTCTGAGCATCCCACACTCTGACTGTCTCATCATGTGATCCAGAAACAATGTATCTACCATCAGGAGAAAATGCAACTGAAGTAACAGGTCTATGATGGCCTTTGAGAGGATCCATGACACTCTGACCTGTGTGAGCATCCCACACTCTGACTGTGTTGTCATTAGATCCAGAGGTAATGTACCTGCCATCAGGAGAAAATGCAACTGAAGTAACAGGTCTATGATGGCCTTTGAGAGGATCTATAACACTTTGACCTGTCTGAGCATCCCACACCCTGACTGTCTTGTCCCAAGATCCAGAAACAATGTGTCTGCCATCAGAAGAAAATACAACTGATCTGACCCAATCATCATGGCCTTTGAGAGGATCCATAACACTTTGACCTGTCTGAGCATCCCACAGTCTGACTGTCTTGTCATAAGATGCAGAAACAATGTGTCTACAATCAGGAGAAAATGCAACTGAAGTAACAGGTCTATGATGGCCTTTGAGAGGATCCATAACACTTTGACCTGTCTGTGCATCCCACACCCTGATTGTCTTGTCCGAAGATCCAGACACAATATGCCTGCCATCAGGGGAAAATGCAACTGACGTAACATAATGATCATGGCCTTGAAGAGGATCCATGACAGTCTTACCTGTCTGTGCATCCCATACTCTGACTGTCTTGTCAACAGATCCAGAGACAATGTACCTGCCATCAGGAGAAAATGCAACTGAAAACACTAAACCATCATGGCCTTTGAGAGGATCCATAACACTTTGACCTGTCTGTGCATCCCACACCCTGACTGTCTTGTCCCAAGATCCAGACACAATATGCCTGCCATCAGGAGAAAATGCAACTGAAGTAATTACATTCTGATGGCCTTTGAGAGGATCCATGACACTCAGACTTGACTGAGTATCCCATACCCTGACTGTGTTATCATCAGATCCAGAGACAACATGCCTGCCATCAGAAGAAAATGCAACTGAAGTAACTTGATCACCATGGCTCCTGAGAGGATCCATGACACTCTGACCTGTCTGAGAATCCCACACTCTGACTGACATGTCCTCAGATCCAGAGACAATGAACCTGCCATCAGGTGAAAATGCAACTGAAGTAACCACATCTTCATGACCTGTGATAGAGACAATCTGACCTGTCTGAGTATCCCACACTCTGACTGCCCCATCATCACATCCAGAGACAATGTGTCTGCCATCAGAAGAAAAGGCAACTGAACTGATACAGTTTTCATGGGCTGTGAGCAAAACAATCTGACCTGTCTGAGCATCCCACACCCTAACTGTCTTGTCCCCAGATCCAGAGACAATGTGCCTGCCATCAGGAGAAAATGCAACTGAATAAACCTCATCTTCATGGCCTTTGAGTGGATCCACAGCACTCTGACCTGTCTGAGCATTCCACACTCTGACTGTCATATCCTGTGATCCAGACACAATGTGGCAACTATCAGGAGAAAATGCAACTGAATTAACCCTACCATCATGGCCTTCAAGAGGATCCATGACACTCTCTCCTGTCTGAGCATTCCACACTCTGACTGTCATATCATGTGATCCAGAGACAATGTGTCTGCCATCAGGAGAAAATGCAACTGAAGCAACCCTTTTATCATGGCCTTTAAGAGGATCTATTAAACTATGCCCTGTCTGAGCATCCCAGACTCTGATTGTCTTGTCCCAAGAGCCAGAGACAATGTGCCTGCCATCAGGAGAAAATGCAACTGAAGCAACTGCATCATCATGGTCTGCAAGTCTGATAGCACTTTTTTCAGACCAATCTTCCATTTGACCCATCTTCACAGTCACTGTCTTTTTAAAAACCTTTAAAAAATGCATAGCCACCTTTGAATTTTGTGGTGCAAATGGCAGTGCTGACAGATATATATGTGGTGCTGCATCACTTATTGGTTGTAAAAATTCCATTACAAATCTTTTTGCATCATTTGCAAAGTCTGATAAGCTGGGATTCAATCCCTACATTTTTTTCTTCATATTAGTGTCATAACAAATTTTTTATACACATGACTTACTTTGCTCCAATTTGCAGCCAACAGCAGTAAGTGAGTAGCATGGTTCACCTTTCCCATCAAACTCATAATTTCAAGCCAATGTAAACAATGGACCATTAAAAACTTCTCCATTTCAGCCTGTACTTCCTGCTGTATTATTCCATCATAGTTTTGCAAATAGCTTGCCCAGAAGTAGCTTGCATGATCTAAAGCTGTAGACTTTACAGTCTCAATATGGTCATCCAACTCTGGTATATCTTTGTTCAAAATGTGGGATGTTTTCAGATCAAAGAAGTTAAATTTGAGTTTTGCATTCAGAAATTTCAGGCAATATCCAGAAAAACAAAGACTATGCAGCTGACAATCAATCCAAAAATCTCTGGATCTCTCTGGATCCAGCAGAAAATCAGTAACTGACTGGTGGCAAACACGCAAATAGTTTGCATCATTGATAGATAGAATTGGGCCAAGTTGACTTATTATTGAGTTCAGCGATGCATCTTTCACTCCCAGAAGCTCTTTGAGATCTTGAGTGCGAAGTGGAGTCTTTGCTATGATGATTGAACCCAGAACCAATCTCAAAGCTGTTTCCTCTTGTTTTCTGAGACCTTGCAAAGCAACAGAAATAACCTGATGATACAAGCTGTCAACAGCATCAATTCCTTCTCCAGAGCCAGCAGAAATGATATCTAGCCTCTCTTCTGGATCCCCTCCCTTATGCAAGATAAAGTTCATTGCAGATTTAGCCCAGACAAATAACCCAGCAGCTTTTCTCACAAGAAGTGATACTCTGATGGGACCAGGCCACTTTGGAGGCAAGCCTGTTACCCCAGAAAATCTTGCAACAAAGTATTTTTCAAGGTCATGAGAAGTGTGAGTAGAGACCCCATGTCCAGTATTTAGATTATGATAAACACTGACAGATCTTAGTCTACTCTGAATGTCATGATAATGACGGCTTGTAATAAGCAGCTTCAAAGATTTAGAAAGGTGAGACCAGGATACCAATGAAGGTAAGAGTTTCTCATATGAATCACACTCATCAAGGGCATCAACAACAATGAGAAGAGGCTCTACAGAGGTCCCAAAAGTATGCTGTAAAGGCTTGGCAATAAGATGCTCAAATTGCATAGAAATATCAAGGCCTCTGATGTTAGCTTTCTGAGTCTCCAGTGCCTGAGCAATAGACTTTTTTAGATCATTAGATCCTAGAGAAAGGTCCAAAGCAATACGTCTCCATAAGTTGTCTGGATCCTGAAGCTCAGCCTCATCACGAGAGAAAAAGAATTGCCCAGAGAAACAGTGAAAATCAGCAACCACAGTTGAAGCAATTGTTGTCTTTCCAGAGCCAGGACTGCCAGATAGCCAGAAAATGTTAGGCTCATTCAGATCATGAAGCCATCTTTTGATACTAGTGAGCACATCCTCCCGAGTTCCAGGCATGCATCTCTCTCTCATTTTGCCATGTGATGGAGCTTTGAGTTCTTGCAACCACTTTTCTACCTGTATTGTTTATTGATGATATAAGCTAGTGATAGATTTTACCCATTTTATACAACTTACATGTGACTGGTCTACTGTATCTGTTATTTTGGCTTCAAGTTCCTTGCTATCATTGATATTGATCTATAGTATGCCAATGGTCTTAAGAAAGAGTCCCTTAAACAAGCCAATTACTCACAGTATTTGCAGAATAGAAAACACTATCATGGATTTGACAATCATGTGCTTGAGTAAGCACATTTACCTGAGGTACTTTATTAAAAAAATAACAAGTTATTAAGAAATAGTTTTCAGTGAACAACTTTGTACATACCACCTCTTGTAGTTGTTGGCCTTTCACCAACATATCTTCTCTCAGTAGACATTTCATCTTTGTTGGGCTCATTCATTATAGAATCTTCCAAAACATCCCTCTTAGCATCTGTGCAAGTTAAGAAATAATACTGCATTTGGTATTTATAACTGGACTTACTTGCTTCTTGTGAACTTCCCTCAATACTGAGACAGGCATGAAAGTTGGGCTGAATAATTAAATGAATGTGGTCACAAACAACAGTTCATATTTGTAAAATATGCTCACAAGTGCATTTAGTTTAACCTGCAATCCTGCAATATGTTCTTGATCTTTTTTTAAATTGGGAGAGGTGTTCTGTTGCTGGATCTTGATGACATCTTCTTTCAAATGGTCCAAAATGCTAGTGCAAGACTTCAATCCAGGCAGTATCCACAATAACATCATTAAAACCACACACCCTTTCAGATTCTCAAAATTAGGTTCCAAAGTCAACAGAACCTGACTCTCGTTGTATTGACAGGTAGCCTGAACAACCTCTACAATCTTCTCAACGAGACTCTCAGAAAAAGCGGCCCAATCTTTCTTGTTGGTATTGAATTTCTAATGCCGTCGCATGGATGGATGTGGCAGAATGATTGAAGTAAGGACTCACTTACCTTAACAATTCCGATGATGGCTAACGCCTCACCGACAACCGCTTTCAGAGGCGGAAAAGTGTCAGTGGCGGCCTCGAATGCAGAAAGGCCACCTCCGCTGATCGCTTGCAGAAGGTCGTTTGCCGTGGGATTCAACCCAGTAGTATTTACTTCGTTGGTGTCGTTGGTACCGATAGTCGCGTTTGTATTCATGATGATGGTGGTTGATAACAGGAATGGTGAGCGTCAATCTGGTGCCAAGCTGCTGACAGTCGTGGTCATGTGACTAGGACTCAACAGTTTACGGGTATAAGTATCTCGCTCCGCTTTCTACGATGTCCCGACCCTATCCTCAGTAACCATGGCCAATTTCTCCCCCACAGCACGGATCTGCACAATGCAGTCCTCAGTGTACCCAAATTGAAACCCTAATACCCCTTTCGCCCCCATAGGAACCCGGGACTAAGCTCGGTCGCAGATCACAGCCATTGGCCATCCACTGCAAAAGAAGTGGCGCATGGTGGAAAGGCAAGACAAACCATGCAAGCCTGCTGTAGCCTATGTGCCCACTCCCTCGTCCCGTGTCAGTTTGGTCGTTACTGAGAAACCACACCGCTCCACAACGCAGACGAAACCTTGCTGCTGTCCAACCTACACACAGCAATCCCTGTCCTATGACGACGTCGAACGCGTTGGACTTCGATGGTCTGCACGTCTCCTTTCCCTCTCTGATGGCGCGTGTCCGACCGCCAACCCAAGTGTCATCAGTCCGAAGCGTTCCACGTCGCCTCACCCGCTGCCTATAGAGTATATCAACGGGCCACTGTGCGTTGGAGGAGTTGCGTGTTACGTCGCCGGTACGCTCGTCCCCCTCCTCTCGCTGATGGCGCATGTTTGACAGTTCGCCACCCCACCGGCAATCCGGGCATCGCCAATCCAGATCGTTGCACGTTGCCTCGCCGCCGTCTGTCTATCAACGGGGAACTGTACGTCGGAGGGGTGAGGTTGGTCAGCGGTCACGCCTGTCCAGCGCAACGATTAGGATGTGGGGTGTTGGGAGACGTGCGGTGCGCGAAAGACCACTGACAACCCAAGAAAAATCGTCTGTGGGCCATCGCGTTAGAGGGAGTCGAACGTCTATGCGGAAATATTCTGAAACGTAATTTGGATAGAATAGAGGGGGAAAAGACGTACGAAACAGAGTCTAGGAAGGTCCACACGTATCCGAGTCGAACGAGCCACTTCCTCCCCTTGCATGGTGACGTTGGCTTCCACTACAATGTGTCTTCTAAGTTTCACGTAAGGACGGCAACGAGAAAGAGGACATGATGACGACAGAGTTTAAAATTCGGAACCACTGTTGTTGGAAGGTCAAGGAGCGGCGTGGGGCCATAGGCGAGTCTGCTACCCTCATTCGTCTCTGTTCAGCTTCATCCTCGGGAGCCATCGTCATCTTCAGAACCGTCAGCTATGTTTAGCAGACCCATACCTCTACACTGCATCCTCAACACACCCGTAGTAAACGTAGACTGCGGCCCCTCCGCACGCCCGCCTTTCTCCTATACATCCTATGCGGCATCCTCGGCACACCCCTAAACGTAGGCTGCGGCCCCTCCTCCTCCCGCCTCGCAACAGTAAACGTCGGACTAACATGCAAACTGCTCGACGTGCTCTTCACCACACTCTTCGTCACCGCACTCGTCGGTGACGCACTCGCACTGCTGCTCACCGAACTCCCCACCTCGCCCGCAGACCCCCCAAAGACCTTGGGCTGCTGATGCCCGGGTGCATTCCTATTAAAGTACACACCCAGCCCAACGGCAGCAAGGATGCACGCGATTAACAACACCGCTACGATGCCTACCCATCTGTTCAGCCTCACCGACCCGTTTTGCGTTTTCTTGAGCCACGAGGACTCTTTTGAGCCGCGGGGCTTGGCGAGTTCCTCCTTTGCGATCATGGAGAAGCGGCGCCAGAAGTCGTCCCCCTTTTCGCCTCGGGTGGGGAGGAGCGGGTCTTCCGAGTTTGAGCGGATGATGGGTTTGCGGGGGGTTGGTGTTTTGAAGGTTATTGATGGACAGCCTGGGGAGGAAGGGGAGGGGGAGGAGGGGGAGGAGGAGGGGAGGGCGAAGATGGGTTTGATGGGTGTCATGGGTGGTTGGAGGGGGTGTGGGGAGGAGGGAGAGGGGGAGGAGGGGAAGGGTGGGGGAGGGGAGTCGAATGGGTTTGCAGTTGGTGGGAGGCGGCCTAGGCCGGTAGGGGGGAGAGAGGGCGGTGGTTGGGCGAGGTTGAGTGCTGCTATTGGGGCTGCGTAGCCTGGTCGGGGGGCTGCGATTGGTTGGAGGGGTTGTTGCCCAGATAGTGATTGGGGAGGACGGGGTTGTTGTTGTTGTTGCTGAGGAGGCCGATGTTGCTGCTGGGGAGGCCGCTGTTGTTGTTGCTGAGGAGGCCGATGTTGCTGCTGCTGGGGAGGCTGTTGTTGCTGCTGCTGAGGATGCCGTTGTTGCTGCTGGGGAGGCTGCTGCTGAGGAGACCGCTGTTGTTGCTGCTGTTGCTGCTGAGGCCGCTGTTGTTGCTGAGGAGGCCGCTGTTGCTGCTGGGGAGGCTGCTGCTGTGGCTGAGGAGGCTTGTGCTGCTGCTGTGGAGTAGGAGATGGCTGACGACGCGTAGGGGAGGAGGACTGCGTGGCGGCTGCCAGGGCTGCGTGCTTGGACGGAGAACTGCCAGCAGCAGCAGCTACCCTCTTTCGTCTCTGCTCAACTTCGTCCTCGGAGTCGTCGTCATCGTCAGAGTCGTCTGCCATGTTTAGCAGACCCATGCCTAGGTTGCTGACGCCCGAGTTTCTGTTTGCCTGAGACTCGGACTGGGAGGGAGGAGAGAGAGATTGGTCGGTTTCGGAGAGGTAGCTGTCGTACCTAAGAAGGGGTTAGTGGGTGGATAGAGGGTTAGAGAAGACGAACATGTTGTATGCTGAAGTTCTCTTGTTCGGGTCTTCAGGTTTTGGGAGAGGGTTACGTCGAGGTGTAGGCGAGGACTCGTAGAAAGAGTCAGGTTCGTCGGTTGCGTATGGGGGTCGACCGGCCAGTGACATTACTTAGTAGGTGTAGGGTAGGGTAAAGGAATGTGGGTTTAGTCAGTAACTGTGAAAGAGTGGAAGGGAGCGAGCAGTAAACAAGAGATAAAATGAGAAGAAGGAAGGAAAAGAAGAGGGTAACAAGTTGAGCTGTTGTTTCTCACACGTGCACTGTCACCGAATTTAGAACAGACGCCATCAGAGTCAGCCCCTCATGATCATATCGGCAACGTAGGTATTTTGGGCGATGGAACATGTTCGCTTATCAACCGATGTGCCCGTTGGATACTATCACGAAGTTCACGGGCTTCCTCGTCCTGGAACATGTTTTGGATTTTGGTGTAACCTCGCCCTTTCGACAACATCCTAACAGGATATCGATACCTCCTTTACCATCGCTTCGCGGGAGTACTCCGAGCGCACTGGCCTCTAGACGTCGGACGATCATCATGATCTGCGGTGAAATTCGAATTCACCTCAAGGGTCAGCCGACCGATCTCAATTGCAGACGCCACAATTCCATTTGACCCTGTTTATGCGTTGCACTTTGAATTAGTAGCCGTCCTTAATACAGACCGCTTTATTCTCTCAATTCTCACTCCCTTGCTCTCAAATTCAGCAATTCATTTGGAATATATGCAGGCTGCACTCCCTCCAAATATTCAAGGTGTAGAATAAAATCCCCAGGAGGCTATGGTGAATTATCATGTTTTCAGAGAAATTTGAGATTTCTTTCAAAACATTCTTTGGAGCATCACACTGGGGAGAAGCGGTGATTTTCCCAATGAGTAAATTATCAGACATATGTTGATCAGAGGCATTAATGCTCAATGATTTCCTTCACATTTGTAAAGTGGATAAATTTAAAATATATTCAGAAATAAACCTGAGATGAAAACATGCTATGGATGGTAGTTACATATAAAATATGCCTATTGGTCACAATCTAAATGAAGCTGGTGAATTTACTTAAAATGTATCTCGAAATATTGGGCATATTCTGAATACATTTAACAATATCCAGGCACATCAAAATCAAATATTGAATGAGTTGCTGGAGAACATTTGATGAACATTTTGCTAATATTTCTCATTTGGACCTTTGTACCATCCTAATTGCAGTTGGGTTTCAATGTTGGGTATATTTTGAATTTATCCATCAGACAAATGTGAAGTAAATTATTGAGCAATAATGCCACTAATCAAGATATGCCTAATCATGTGCCTATTGTGCAAATAACTGCCTCTCCCCAGTGTCAAAATTCATCTGAAGCCATTCCTAAGGTATGTGTACAGGCTCCCAAATAAAAAATTGGAGATGGGAAGGTTATGGTGCACTCTGGAAGTATTTACAAGGATGGAGAGGATTCAAGTGGCTGCATGTCAGGTGGTATATATTTTGATGGACACCAGTTTTTTAGCCTGGATGCCTCACTCCTTTAACTAGGTGCATAGCATACATTGGGCCATTCCAACACTCCAAAACTCATGATGAACACAATTATCTACATTTATATTCAATATTTTGAGAGGCTGGTTGTATTCTTGGCTACATAAAGGCAGAATTGAAGTTTACAAACCATTTCGTAATCATGGCAATGATTACTACAGTTCCCATACTGTATCATATATAGGATGCACTGGCTGAGAATATAACTTCTCAGTTATTCTGCCTTTTGGCTTAGGTGGTTCTTTGTGCAGCTTACACATTTGGGACTATTATTTTCACTTGGAAATATGTTATCTGCACACAAATGGCTGCAAGTGTCTAGACCAGAGACAGTCCAAATGAGGAAATTCCCTGCTGTGGCCAATATGGTGAAAAGATGGCAACACTTTACTATGCTGAAGGTTGTTTCTGGCCAGAAAATCATTTCATTTTGAAGGCTATACCTACTACATACTCTAGAAGAGAATTTCTTGAAATATGTTGTATTTCACAGTATGGAGGTAATGTGGTTGGGTTTCCAGGATGAGTGGGTTATTGATTATGTACAGATAATGAAGTGCCATGCTATTATGAAGTGCTGTGTATGCATGACATTTTGTTGGGTATCAAGGGAGCCCTGTCCATGTGGAATACTTGCCCTCCTTGGGACTGTCTCTTGTGATGTTAAAAGTGCAATCTAGCCATGAATCTTGGTCTCTGCTAAACATCAGATAGGCACCACATATCTTCATTTGCTTTCCCACTTACCAAGAATATTCTGTGTAACATGAATATTTGTGGCAAAATAAGAAGCAGTGTAAAGAATATTTTCATTTGAAAAAGGGGAAATGACAGTAGGATAGTGGAATACATGAATGGATCAACCATCACAAAAGGTTTGAAATCCAACCAAACAAAGCTATGAATTAAACAGGTTCAATTTTTTCTTACATAAAATCTTATAATACTGAAAAAGACTGGCTCCAATTTATACCATGAACAAAGCTTTTGAACTCAAGTAAAGTTGGAGTACAACTGATCACCATAGTTGTCCTTGGCCAGAACAAACCAGATCTATTGTGGTCTGGCACCCATAGAAGATGAGTATTGTGTGGTCCCATGATCCAATTATCATCAAGGTGACAGAAATTTAACAATGATATATCACAGGGTTGACAAAAATTGGTTTTATGAGAGTCAGACATGTCACTATTGTCTTCATTCTCAGAATGTAAGGGAAGAATGGGTGATACAAAAGGAATGCTTGAAGTAGAACAAGGGGAAAGAGCAGGCACTATGAAAGGATACCATGTCTGGGCATCCCACACTCTGACTGTCTTGTCATTAGATCCAGAGACAATGTGCCTGCCATCTGGAGAAAATGCAAGTGAAGTAACCCAATCATGATGGGATTTGAGAGGATCCATGACACTCTGACCTGTTTGAGCATCCCACACTCTTACTGTTTTGTCATCAGATCCAGAAACAATGTGCCTGCCATCAGAAGAAAATACAACTGAATTGACCCTATCATCATGTCCTTTAAGAGGATCTATGAGATTCTGACCTGTCTGAGCATCCCACAGTCTGACTGTCTTGTCATAAGATGCAGAAACAATGTGCCTACAATCAGGAGAAAATGCAACTGCAGTAACATAATGATCATGGCCTTGAAGAGGATCCATGACACTCTGGCCTGTCTGTGCATCCCACATCCTGACTGTTTTGTCAACAGATCCAGAGACAATGTACCTGCAATCAGAAGAAAGTGCAACTGAAGTAACATAATGATCATGGCCTTTCAGAGGATCCATAACACTCTGGCCTGTTTGAGCATCCCATACTTGGACTGTCTGGTCATCAGAACCAGAGACAATGTGCTGGCCATCAGTAAAAATTGCAACTGAAGTAATGCAATTATCATGGCCTTTGAAAGGATCCAAGAGACTCTGACCTGTCTTGGCATCCCACAATCTGACTGTCTTGTCATGAGATCCAGAAACAATGTGTTTGCCATCAGGAGAAAATGCAACTGCAGTAACCCAATCATCATGGCCTTTGAGAGGATCCATGACACTCTGACCCATTTCCACATCCCACACTCTGACTGTCTTGTCACGAGATCCAGAGGCAATATGCCTCCCATCAGGAGAAACTGCTACTGAAGTAACATGATGATCATGGCCTTTGAGAAGATCCATGAGATTCTGACCTGTCTGAGCATCCCACACTCTGACTGTCTCATCAGAAGATCCAGAGACAATGCATCTGCCATCAGGAGAAAATGCAACAGAATAAACAACACCAGCATGGCTTTTAAAAGGATCCATGACACTCTGACCTGTTTTGGCATCCCACACTCTAACTGTCTTGTCACAAGATGCAGAGACAATGTGCCTGCCATCAGGAGAAAATGCAACTGCAGTAACCCAATCACCATGGCCTTCAAGAGGATCTATAACACTTTGACCTGTCTGAGCATCCCACACTCTGACTGTCCAGTCATCAGATCCAGAAACAATGTGTCTGCCATCAGGAGAAAATGCAACTGATCTGACCCGTTCATTGTGGCCTTTGAGAGGATCCATAACACTTTGACCTGTCTGTGCATCCCATACTCTGACTGTTTTGTCATTAGATCCAGAGATAATGTGCCTGCCATCAGGAGAAAATGCAACTGATCTGACCCATTCATTGTGGCCTTTGAGAGGATCCATAACACTTCGACCTGTCTGTGCATCCCACACCCTGATTGTCTTGTCCCAAGATCCAGACACAATATGCCTGCCATGAGGAGAAAATGCTACAGAAGTAACATGATGATCATGGCCTTTGAGAGCATCCATGACACTCTGACCTGTGTGAGCATCCCACACTCTGACTGTCTGGTCATCAGATCCAGAAACAATGTGTCTGCCATCAGGAGAAAATGCAACTGCAGTAACCCAATCATCATGGCCTTTGAGAGGATCCATAACACTTTGACCTGTCTGTGCATCCCATACTCTGACTGTTTTGTCATTAGATCCAGAGATAATGTGCCTGCCATCAGGAGAAAATGCAACTGAATTGACCCATTCATCATGGCCTTTGAAAGGATCCATAACACTTCGACCTGTCTGTGCATCCCACACCCTGACTGTCTTGTCCCAAGATCCAGACACAATATGCCTGCCATCAGGAGAAAATGCAACTGAAGTAATTCCATTCTCATGGCCTTTGAGAGGATCCATGACACTCAGACTTGACTGAGTATCCTGTACCCAAACTGTGTTCTCAGTAGATCCAGAGACAACATGCCTGCCATCAGAAGAAAATGCAACTGAAGTAACTAGAGCACCATGGCTCCTGAGAGGATCCATGACACTCTGACCTGTTTGAGCATCCCACACTCTGACTGTTGTGTCCTCAGATCCAGAAACAATGTGCCTGCCATCAGAAGAAAATGCAACTGAAGTCACTGTAGCACCATGGCTCCTGAGAGGATCCATGACACTCTGACCTGTCTGAGAATCCCACACTCTCACTGACATGTCCTCAGATCCAGAGACAATGAACCTGCCATCAGGTGAAAATGCAACTGAAGTAACCACATCTTCATGACCTGTGATAGAGACAATCTGACCTGTCTGAGTATCCCACACTCTGATTGCCCTATCATCACATCCAGAGACAATGTGTCTGCCATTGGAAGAAAAGGCAACTGAACTGATACAGTTTTCATGGCCTGTGAGCATAACAATCTGACCTGTCTGAGCATCCCACACTCTGACTGTCTCATCAGAAGATCCAGAGACAATGTGCCTCCCATCAGGAGAAAATGCAACTGAATTAACCCCATCATCATGGCCTTCAAGTGGATCCATAACACTCTGACCTGTCTGAGCATTCCACACTCTGATTGTCATATCATGTGATCCAGACACAATGTGGCAACCATCAGGAGAAAATGCAACTGAATTAACCCCATGATCATGGCCTTCCAGAGGATCCATGACACTCTCTCCTGTCTGAGCATTCCACACTCTGACTGTCATATCATGTGATCCAGAGACAATGTGTCTGCCATCAGGAGAAAATGCAACTGAAGCAACCCATTTATCATGGCCTTTAAGAGGATCCATGACACTATGCCCTGTCTGAGCATCCCAGATTCTGATTGTCTTGTCATAAGATCCAGAGACAATGTGCCTGCCATCAGGAGAAAATGCAACTGAAGCAACTGCATCATCATGGTCTGCAAGTCTGATAACACATTTTTCAGACCAATCTTCCATTTGACCCATCTTCACAGTCAATGTCTTTTTAAATACCCTTAAAAAATGCATAGCCACCTTTGAATTTTGTGGTGCAAATGGCAGTGCTGACAGATATATATGTGGTGCTGCATCACTTATTGGTTGTAGAAATTCCATTACAAATCTTTTTGCATCATTTGCAAAGTCTGATAAGTTGGTATTCAAACCCTACATTTTTTTCTTCATATTAGTATCATAACAAATTTTTTATACACATGACTTACTTTGCTCCAATTTGCAGCCAACAGCAGTAAGTGAGCAGCATGGTTCACCTTTCCCATCAAACTCATAATTTCAAGCCAATGTAAACAATGGACCATTAAAAACTTCTCCATTTCAGCCTGTACTTCCTGCTGTATTATTCCATCATAGTTTTGCAAATAGCTTGCCCAGAAGTAGCTTGCATGAT
>Ga0307507_10007204_pt1 | contig 16373 bp, 6 predicted proteins | sample 7_EM_MG_FD_207223 | JGI IMG/M metagenome (GOLD analysis project Ga0307507, IMG submission 207223) | Populus trichocarpa ectomycorrhiza microbial communities from riparian zone in the Pacific Northwest, United States - 7_EM | ecosystem: Host-associated > Plants > Roots > Unclassified | place... | reverse complement strand
TCTTTATGCCTAAACCTAAAGTTTGCGAGTCTTTCATTTAGGTAGAGATCTAGCGGGGGTATAGAGGTTTCAGTTTCAAGAACTGAGGTGGGAGTTGCCTTATATGCCCCTGCTATTGCTCTTAGGCACTTATTTTGAATCTTAGCTAGCTTTACAGCTGGGCCCACGGGTTTAGTGCTTTTAGGACCTTTGATTGGGGTAGGCGTGTGCCAGATTGCTGCTCCGTAGGCAATAGCGGGCCGGATTACGGCGTTGTAGATCTGCCTTGCCCGTACAAAGGTAGCTCCCCATGTTGAGGCTGTTGTCCGCAGTAGGGCGTTCGTATGCGTTTTCATCTTCTTTTGTGTCTCCTTTACATGTGCCCCCCACCTCTAAGTATATTATAGGTCCTTTTTAACCTCTCCCTAAGCTATAATTAATCTCCTGTTACAAGCTCTATATCGTTCTTATCCCCTATTTAAAAGTCGTCAGTATTGGTTAGAGTTATCAAATGGCGTACCCTCTGAGGTTTTGCCGACCTGTATACAATTTCCTACTTAGGTTTAGTATCTATATCGCATTAAACTAGGCCTATCTGCTTAACGAAGTTCCTAAACTAAACCGTTAATAGTGGCTTTATAAGACCGTCTGCCACTATACTGCTTGTAGGAATGTGCTATAGGTAGATTACGCCGCTTTAAACCTTGTTACGAATGTAGTGCTAGTATAGCTCAAAGTGCTTAGTGCGTGCGTAGTAGTCGTCGCTTTTAGCAAGGCTAATGGCTAGTTAATTGTCGCCATATAAATATATTAGTAGTAGATCCTTTCCAGTATAGCCTAAATTAGTAAGCAATTGGCGGAGCCATAAGGCTTCCTTAGCCGTATGCGTCATCGCTACATACTCAGCCTTTATGGTAGAGGTTGTAAGAATTAACTACTTGCTTAACTTGTGTGAAACTAGGCTACCCGCTAGCTTATAGATATAGCTAGAAGTTAACTTCCTGTTGACCGCATCTGTGAACGCTGTATCGCTATAGCTGTGTAGCTGTAGGTCGGGTATGTTACCTAGTAGGCTTCCGCTATATTCCCTATTATAATTAGGGGTGGTATGGTCCGCAGCTAACGCCTCAGCAAAGGCCTTTGGAGGTGGCTGTTGTCCTTAGGGTAAGCCGAACTCTATACCTAGGTTAATTGTTCCTGTATAGTAGGCGAGTATCTGCATCGCGGCTTCTATATATAGTTTGGTAGGGTTATATAGGAACTAATAGAGCTTTCCTATAGCCTAGGCCATATTAGGCCAAGTCCAATTATATAGATAAAGTACAGAGCCTATTAGCAATTAATACCGTTTTACCAGCTCCTATGGAGCTTAATCCTCAAGCTTACGTGGCTTAAAGTCTACCACGGAGGGGTAAATTGGTGTAAAGGCCGGTGTGTAGTCCTCTATATGGAATATATGCAGGATCTTCTTAATATAGGCGTCCTGTACCAATCGAATTAATCGCGCCTGGCGGTTCCTTATAATTCAAATACCTAGGTAGTACGCAATTAGGCCTAAGTCTCTTACTTTATACTTATTCCTAAGTGCTTCTTTAAGCAGTTTAATAGTCCGTATATCTTATCTAATTAAGATAAGATCGTTAACGTAGACGATAATAATTTGGCCGCTTTGCTGGCTAACGAAGACGCATAGGTCAGCTGGAATTGGTATATATTTAAGGGTAATAAGGAAGCTCTTAAGCTCTTTATACCAAAGACGTGGCGCCTGCTTAAGACCGTAGAGAGCCTTAAGCAGTAGGCCTATAAAAGCAACGCCGTTCTTTTAATACTGGCGGTATCCTTCTGGCAGCTAAATATAGATATTTTTGCGGTTAAGCTTTCTATTAAGGAAGGCCGTGATTACGTCTAAGTACTCGCACTCTAGATTGTATGCGGCAACCAGGGCTATTAGTAGCTTAAATATACTAGGTTAAACGACGCCTGCGAATATATCGCCATAGTCAATTCCTAGGCGCTGCTTATTACCGCGTAATACCAGCCGTGCTTTCCATCTAAATAGGACGTTGTTCTCGTTAAATTTGTATATAAATACCCACTTAATAGGTAGAGCCTTAGCTCTAGGCGGAAGTTTAACAATCTTAAATAAGATATTAACCATTTAAGACTCCTATTTCTTATCCGCTGCAGCCTTTTACTTCTTCTTAAATATTAAATTTATGGCTTCCTTCTAGTTGCGAGGCTCCGGAGGTAGTCCCTTGGTTATTCTTATCCACTAAGGCTGCGATAGAGCACTTGCGAACGTATATACAAAGGACGGGGTAAGGTAGGTAGCCTTTATAGCTAGCTCCTTCCTTCCGGTTCTATAGAGTACGCTATAGTCAAGCCGTGGCTTTAACCGTGTACAAGTATTCGCTATAGGTTTATCGTCCTCTTCTAAATACTTAGTTAGAATCTATTCCAGATCCTCCTAGTAGATGTCCCTTAGGGGAGTCCCTTTCTAATAGAGGTGTCCTCCTAGATTAGGAAGCTCTTGCTAGTTAAGACCTGCCTATTTGTTGTTAGTAAGAGGAGGTCGATTAAGCTGCGGTGCAATATTATGATCGCTAGAGGCACCCCCCAACTAAGAGTCACCCCCTAATTATAAGGCCTGAGAGACCTTATCTGCCTCCTACAGTGACCGAGAGACCTCTAGTGTAGTGTCTTTGGTAGAAAGTTCCTTAAGTGGTATCCAGCAGATATTATTATCGCCACCTTCTTCTTTACTAATTGGTGTAGTGAGAAAGGTTCCTAATTTGTTAAAGGTAACGCTGCTTAATTAAACAACCCTGTTCTTATAAGGTAGATAGACGCGATATATATATAAGCCTTTATAGCCAACTAATTATCCTTTCTAAGCTCTTATAATGAACTTATTACCCCGTTGCCGCTAAGGGTCCTTTTTATTAATAAGGACGTAGGTGGGACAGCCATAGATCTTCTAGTTAGTGTATATAATTATAGAATCGGTATCACCTAGGGCAAGAGCTATTACTTAAGTGGGCGGAGCCTTGTCCTTATTAACTAATATAGGCAATATATTAAGCCCGTATACAGCTACCTTAGCAACTTTAGGCCAGAGCTTTAGTGGTAATTAAGTCTTAATTAACATTACCCTAACCCTTTCTTTAACTAGGTGGTTGGCCTTCTCTGCTATTCCATTCTGGTATATGGTATATGGGGTAAAGGCCTTAGTAAGTATACCTTCGTTCTTAAAGAAATCGGTTATGTTCTTACTAAACCATTTAGCAGCTCTATCTAATCTAAAGCAACCAATTGTTACACCTGTTTAAGTCTTAATTATACGGACGAACTGCTTTAAGGTAGAGGCCGCAGAACCTTTATTTAATATATAGTAGATCTATCTAAAGCGTGTTTAGTTATTAGTAAATAGTACCCAGTACTTCTTACCGTGGAGGCCTTTATATTTTAATGGCCTAACCATATTAACATGCACCTTTTCAAATATGCGATTGCTGCGTCGTTAAGGGCGTCTTAATATTTACTTCTGGGCCTTTCCAAGGTAACAGTCCTTGCAGTAAAATGGCTTATCCTTAGTAAATATAATCCCCTTTATGCTTCTGGCTAGTTGACGTATCTAATTAGGAGGAAGGTATTGTAATCTCTTATACTAAGTCTCCATAGTAGCTTTAGTAAGCACGCCTTTCTTATAGAGGCGCGATCGTGCGGTAGCTAGAGCCATTACAAAAGGAACCTCCGTAGGGTTGTCTACTAGTATAAATGTATTAAGTCTGTTAATATATAGGACATAGGCTATTTCTGCCCGATCTTTAACGAAGTTAATTGTATTATAGAGACCATTAAAAAAGGCTCCCTTCCCTTATAGAACACTAAGCGAGACGATATTTGTAAAGAAGTTAGGATAGTAATACACTTCGGTAAACGTAATTGTATATACCAAGTGGTTAGTTTAGGTAACTATAAGCTCAACTAATCTAACGCCAATGGCCTCTATTAGGCCTCCTCCTATCTAGATTTGGATAGGTTTAATTTTCTTATACTGTATAAACTTCCTAATGTCGTTGCTTATGTAAATATTTAAGCAACTGTCGGCTATCTAGGAGTCCTTAATATTTGTCCCTAAGGCTATAGCTGCTGGCCTAATAACCTGCGTAGTAAAGATCAATCTGGTTGCCGAATTAGTAGCTTAAGAGGATTAATTGGATGTCCCCTTAAAGGCCTTATTTATATTTAAGGCTGTTTCATTACCTAAGCGCTGAGGTCGCCTTTCTCCAGGTCTCCACCATTTGGGTCTTAAGTAGGCGTGCTTTATCTAGTAGCCTTTCTTGCCACCTAGATAACCTAGCTTACACCATCTATACTTATTTAAAGCATCCTTAGTAGGGCCTTAATTGCCTAATAAGGCACTATAGCTAGCTCCTCTATTACCTCTGCCGCGGCCATTGCCGCAACTATAACCGTTACCGCGTCCTTAACCGGACTGTTTATTTAAATGTAAAGTTACCTGGTGGCTTATTAACCGAGGCGAAGCTCTTAAGTAAATCCTTCCACCGAGCCTTGTTAGTAAGGTTAGCAATTAATTAGAGTAGTAAAATTGTGTAGCCATTGCGGATCTTATCACGCTAGATTTAAGCCCATATAGGGAAGTGTTTGTTGACGGCGTTAATAAATTAATAGTTAATGATCTTGTTATCTAGGGCAAGCTTTACCTACTTAACTCCTTAAACCGCTTCTTAATAATAGCTTAAGAAAGTAGTAACTGCTTAGTCTAATTAAAAGCGGAGCTTAATAAAAGTCTCCTATATATTAGCCTTATGGATCAAGCCACAGGCCTTAAATGACTGCTTAAGGTAATTAATATAGTCCTTTGCCAACTGCTTATGCTCTAAAGCAGTAAGGATCTTATTGTTGATTATACTAAGGATAACTAAACAGACTTTGCCGTCTTCCTTGCTATACTAATTAAACTTCTTATTGTACTTGTTGGAGAGTGCCTTGTTAGTTAAGCGAATTAAGTCATTAGTATCCGTAATAATTTGAGACCTTTTAAGGATCTTATCTTACTTCTCCTTTTTAGCGTCCTTTAGTACTTGATTAATAGATATTGTAGGTTTTTCTTCCTGGAGCTTTGGGTAAAGTGGGGCCGCATCTTCTTAAATAATATGCAGAAGGCCCTTACTACGTAGGTACGTGCTGAGCTGGGTCTAATATTGGTGCTAATTTAAACCGTCTTTTTTAAGGCGTTGAATGCCTGGATAGTCTTTACCCATAACAACGCGAAAATAAAAGAATTTAACGCGTAAACAACCGAATTTAACACATAAATTTAATTAAAAAAAATGACTTTGTACGCAGGTGTGGTAACCTTTAATACGGCCTTTGGTAAGGCGTTAAATATAAAGCAGTAAGATATAACCTAGCACAGGTGTGGTAACCCTTAATACAACCTATAGTAAGGTATTAATCTTCTAATATTATAGCTTGGTAGTAACAAGTGCTTATAACCTAATGAACTGGATCTAAGGATAAAAGAATAAATAAAGCTATTAAATCTAACTACGAGGAATATAGGCCTTGATATAGGCCTATATCTACGGGGTCTGGGGTAACTACTATAGATACCAAAGTAGTTGCCGCGGAGACCGAACGGGAAAAGGGAGTCTGCTTATATAAGTAGGAAACGCGTATAGACGCATATAGAGGACTCTTCCAGAACCATTGTTATTGCCCTAGAGGCAAATGGTTCTGTCTATTAGTATATTAATACACGTATCTGTTTTCTTAAGCTATATAGTAGTTTCTCTAGCTAGGACGTAATCCTGCCTGCCTACTAAGTACATTAAGGGTTAGGGCCTAGCTAAGGGGTAAGGTCCTTAAAGCTAGCAGTAGCTACTACGCACTACGCCCCGCGGGAGGCTAGTAGTAATATAGGGGTATAATACCCTATACTGCTACCAGTTCCCGTTTCGCGTTGCCTATAAGAGTCTCCTTATAATAGGCTGACTGTGTCTTATAGGAGAGGGGCTGTAGAGATACTAGGTCCTATACTAGATAACCTACTCTCCCCTTTTTTACTAACTAAGCTTATATCCCCTTTTTTTATAAGCTGGCCTATGTCTCTAACTATTAAGTTCTTATCTAACTGGCCTATGTTTCCCCTATAGCCTCCCCTATATATATGCATTAGGTTGCGAGTACTACGCCTATTAAGACCCTCCTATAAGTCGCCTTATATATACACGCATTAGGTTGCGTATACTACGCCTATTAAGACCCTCCTATAAGTCGCCTATAAGTCGACTATAGGTTAGCTATAAGTCGCCTATAAGTCGACTATAGGTTAGCTATAAGTCGCCTATAAGTCGACTATAGGTTAGCTATAAGTTAACTATAAGTTAAACGCTATAGGGCTATTAAAGCTAGCCTATATTTCCGCTGCCTAGAGCTTTGCCTGTGTTTCTACCTTATTAAGCTATCTGGTCGCTATCGCGTCGCCATTATATTATTGTCGCTGTACTAGGTTATGTATACTATGCCTATTAAGACCCTCTTTTAAGTTACCTAAATGTACCAGATACCAGATAGGCCCTTATAGAGGGGCCTTAATAAGTTCTTTAGGTAGGGCCTTAATAAGTTTTTTATAGTGGCCTTAGGGCCTTAATAAGTTTTGTATAAAGTATCTGTAACGCGTTAACCTTAACAAGTTTTTATAAAAGGAGGATCTATATGCCCTTATTATGTATACTTCGCGATTTTAGAGCTAGTATAAGCCTAAGGGTGTCCTGTTATACGCCTAGGACGCGTCCACGTTGACTAGCTAGATAAGGCCAGTTTTAGGCCTAGCTACGAGCTAGGTAGTTGTATATTAGGTGGTTTTTATATACCAGTTTCCCTTACTAGGCCTCCCTAGATGGTAGAACAAGAGCTTTAAGTAGAGGTAGTAAGGCTTCTGGTGTTATTAAGGGCGATGCTTTGTATACGTCGCGGGCCCATCACCACAGAGTTGAACGACAGCGCTGTATGCGCTGCGACGGCTCTCTACCATCGCCTCTACACTTGGCTATTAATAGGAATAGGATTCTAGATAATGTTTCTACCCGCAGCGACGTAGACGCGTGCAGTAGGGCTTCGCGAGCACTCTCTAACTTTAAGCGTTAGAAAATACACACCTATATATAAAACACCCTTACTTATTAAGCACGTAGCGGAGCTTTATGCTAGGCTAGATCGCGATGCAGAAATAGATAAGGAGGACTCCCAACAACCTTAAATTTTTATTTTTATTTTATATCCGTTGTATTATACTATATACAATACTACGTATGCAGCCTCTAGGCTATAGCGCTATAGTTCTATATACATAAATCCTTTCTAGGCAGCTTAATATGTACTAGTAGCTATATCCTAGTAGTTTATAAACCCCTTAAGGTTTATAGCTCCTTAGTAAAATACTAAGTTACTATAACTATTAGGTAATAAGAAAATGGCAAAGAAAACTATAAGAAATCCTAACACCTGTCCTTATCCTTTTGCAATTTATTTCTGTTCTTTTGCTCTCTAATATCTTTTACTAAAAGCCTAGTAAGAGTTACCTCCTTCTAGACTCCTATGTTTTGTTTATTTATATACTAGTTTAGCTGCTTTAAGAGTCTCGCAGTCTTTACTATTAGCAAAGTGGTTTTCTTTATAATTAATACAAAGAGGGGTTATATACTTATAGGGCTTGCCCATTGTTATACAGGTAGAACAGTAGTGGTCTTTAGATAAATATACAGCCGCACAGAATCTATAGGCTCTAGTAGAGCATCTATCTCCTATATAGCCAATTTTTTGGCAGCTAGTACACTGCGTAGTAGGGGAGACATCGAGGTATTTTACTACCTTAGTAGCTGTACCTGCAATTAAGATCTCTTTTTACTTAAGGATTTCTTGTCTTTTCTCTTCATTCTCTATAGTAAAAACTATAGAGCTAAATCTGGTTTGTAGATTATATCTTTTTATACTAGATAAAATCTATCTAGGTAGTCCTTATATCCTTATAGAATTAAAGGTCTTAATTTCTTCTTTTAGAAGCTTAGAGCCTCCCTCTCCTAGAAAAGGTAGAGTAGAAACTCTATAGGCTATAATTTAAACCCAAGGTTTTAGTTTTAGTTCTCTTTAGAAGGTAAAGCAGTTATACTAGATATCCTTATATTTAACCAGGAAATCTGCATTATACTCTTCTATAGTTATAAGGAGAATATTTTCTTTTCTTTTCGTTCTAGCTATAAACGCTAGTACTGGCTTTTCTACTTATAGTTTTAATATAAATAGTTAGTTGACTTTGTCCGTATAAAGAAGGTATCTAAAGGTTAGTTCTTTTTATCTATAATTAGGACTAGCTTCCTTTTTTATAGCTGCTTTTTCTTACTTCTGGTAGAAGTAGAACTCCTACTAGAAGAAGAAGGGGTAAAAGGTAGTAGTAGTAATACTAAGGATAGTAAGGAGGACGAAGACAAGAGGTCCTTCTTTAGCCTCTTTGCGTAAGTCTCCTTAATAGGAGCTACCTCCTTATAGAGAGCTCTTACTTCTTCTACTAGTCCTCTTAGGACATCTTTTGCCTTTTTTTTTCCTTATATAAAGGGGGTTTCTCCTGCTAGAATACTCCGTGTGTAGTCCTCTAGCTATTTAACTTATTCTTTTTCTTCTTTTTCTTCTTCTTCTAGCCCTTTATAGGCCTGAGTTAAGCTTTCTAAAGCCTTTTATAGGTATTGTTTTAGAGAAAGGGGAGAGAAAGGTATGCTAGGTATACTATCTATAGTTTTTTTATTTTTATTTTTATATCCAATTGTATTATACTACATACAATACTGCGCATGTAGCCTCTAGGCTATAGCGCTATAGTCCTATATATATAAATCCTTCCTAGGCAGCTTAATATATACTAGTAACTAAGTAGACACTCTAGTCCGTTTTAAATACTAGGGGAGTTTTGTCCTGGTATTTTACTTTCTAATATTTAGTTTGTACTAAGGAAATAAAGAAATCCTAGCTTTTTTATCTATTTCTACTATATTCTGCCGTTTCTAGAGTAGAAAAAGCGCTCTAAAAGATAAATTTAGTAATATTTGCATATAAAAACAAAGGGCTCTATATAGTTTACTAGCTTAGAGATAACTACTAGTTATTCCTATATAACTTTTTTTAGTAATATAACCTATTCTTCTCCTTGCTTAAGAATAGGTAGGGAATTAGTAATTAATAGCTACTCTCCCCAAAAGTAGGCTACTAATAGCATTTTAGAAGGGCAAACCTTGCTATATAAACCTACCCTAGTAGGAAATTTTTTTACAAGGTTGTCTGTATAGGGTATAAATATCAATTCCCCTATATACCTTATATTTTACGTGCTAATAGTAACATGGGCTAGCCCCCTTCCCCTATCCCCTACTATAGCTACCCTAGCAGTGCATCGTCTGTGGTGCGCCTACGGTACGCCTGCGGTACGCCTATAGTATGCCTTCGGTCCTCTATAGTTTGATTGCCTATAGCGCGACAGCCGTAGACTAGTTGTAGTAGAGGTCGTCTACAGCACAATAGCTATAGACTGGATGTAGGAGGTTGTCTGCTTTGCAGTAAACTAGTTATAGGAGAGGTTGTCTGCTCTATAGTAGATGGGTTATAGAAGAGGTTATCTACTCTGCAGTAGATAGGTTATAGAGGAGGTTGTCTACTCTACAGCAAACAGGTTATAGTGGAATCGTTAGTATAGTAGAGGAGGTCGTCCGCTCTGCAGTAGACAGGTTGTAGTGGAATCGTTAGTATAGTAGAGAAGGTCGTCCGCTCTATAGTAGACGGGTTAAGAAGGTCGTCCGCTCTATATAGCAAACAGGTTGTAGTGGAGGTCGTCCACTTTATAGTAAACTAGTAGTAGTGGCTAGCGTCGTAATAACGCGTCCTCAGGGGGTATATAACCAGCGGCGCCCCTGCAACAACGGACGGAGGTCAAAAGGGAGGCGACGGACTACTATCCGTAGTAGTAGTTAGTTTTATTGTCTTTTTTTACAGGTTTTTGGTTTTGGTTTTAGTTTTCGTTTTTAGGAAAAGACTAATATCCTTTTTTTTCCTACCCTAAAAAGGCCAGAAGAAGAAGAGGGGAGGGAAAAAGTAAATATATTAAACTAATAATCACTTATTTCTAAAGAAGGTTTTTTTTTTGGCCTGCTGGGCTTCGGCATTTTATATAGGGGGGTTTACTAGTTTTTACAGTAGATAATAACCTCCTTAGGTCTCTTATCTCCTAGTCCTAAAGGTAAAAAAACTAGGCAAAAAGCCTTGCTAGTTTTTACTATTCTTCTATGCCCTTTCTCCTTACTAATCCTACTAGAAGATTTTTAGGGAGATTAGGCTAAAAGGTAGTAGAAAAACTAGCTAAAAAGGCTAGTATAGTTATTTTCTTTTCCTATTAGAAGTAGAAAAACTACTAAAAAAGAACTTGTTAGGCTTTTGATAGCAGAAAAGCCTAAAAAGGTAATCCTTTTCTTATAAAGGAAAATCTGACTAAAGGAGATATAGAAAAGTACCTATACCCCCTAATTTATTAGACTTTTACTTTCTATAGAAGAAAAGCCTAGGAAAGGTCTATATTTTATAGTTTTAGTGTTTCTACCCCTGCCTTACTTACAAGCTAGGGCCTCTGCCGTAAAATAAAGGGGGTAAATGTTAATATAGGTAAGCAGAGGTAGGAGGACAATATAGTAAACAATGTAATAAACTAAGTAAAGTAGATAAACTTGATATAATTAATAATTGTTAAAGATGGACTACGAGATGTTGCTTATGTAAGCATTATATAATGCTTACATAGGAACACCCTGGAAGAACCCTGTTAGGTCGTGTATTAGATTATATATCAGATCGTATATCAGGTTATATATCAGGTCGTGTATTAGGTCGTATATCAGGTCGTATATTAGGTCATATATCAGGTCGTGTATCAGGTCATATACCAGGTCGTGTACCAGGTCGTACATCAGGTCGCGTATCAGGTCGTATTAGAATACGAGCCAGAACGTAGACATTCCGAAACTAGGGTCTTCCAGGTATATAGAGACTCGATCCCCCATAGATAGACATTATCCATCGCATCAAGTTCATCCACATCACTTACTTCACTACATCATTCACCGTGTCGTCCTCCTACCTCCGCTTACCCATATCAACAGGTTATGAGCCCGGCGCTCTAACCTCGACCAAAATTCGATCAAATCTCAACTAGATATCAACTAAATCTTAATCAATTATTAACCAATTAATTAGACTTTGAAAATCTTCAGTTAATTTTATCTTAAGTTCACTTCAATTTCATTCCAATTTCAATTTCACTTGAATTCTACTTAAATCTCAATTAAATCTTGTTTAAATTTTAATTAAATCTCGTTTCAATCTTAATTAAATCCCATTTGAATTTTATTCAAAGACTTATTTAAATTTTATCTGTTCGAAGCTCAATCATTTAATTCTATTTATCTGTTCAAAGCTCAATTCTATCATTCAATTCTATTTATCTATTCGCAGACAAAATGTCCGACAAAATCTCAATCTGCAAGCTCATTGGCCAATCTAACTACGAAGTCTGGAGCCTTCGCATCCAATCACTTCTCGTACATAGATCGCTTAGTGATGCTATAGCAGAAGGAGCCAATCCAAAACCAGAAATCGACCAAAAAGCCTTAGCCAATATAAGGCTGACAATTGAGGATGGACCTCTTTTGCAAATATAGTATTCCAAAACAGCTCTGGAAGCATGGAATCTGTTGAAAAATCTCTACAGCCCAAAAGGGTTTAGCTCTGAATTCTTGATCTATAAAGAGCTTTTTAAAACCACCTTATCTAAGTATTCTTCTATAGAAGAATACCTAAATAAAGTAAAACAACTCACCAATCGATTGAAAGCCAAAGGCATAGCATTGCCAATTCAGGTAATTGTTGCTTGGGTTTTAGACAACCTAACTAGTCCCTATAAGGGATTCATTACAATGGTTACCCAATCTTACAGAACCAATTCTAGTACCATCAATTTAGAAAACCTGTTTTTGAATTTAATAGACAAATCTAGAAGACAGGTATCTAAAGATTAGGAAATAGCATTGGTTACTAGATCTAGACAGTATATAAGGCCCAATTAGACAAATCGAATACGTAAAAACAAGTATTGTAAAAGGTGTAAAACAACTATATATTTTACAAAAGACTGTTTCTACCTATTTCCTAAAAAGGCTCTAAAAGGCTTTAAACACTACTTTAAGCCAAAAGATTAAGAAGCTCTTGTATCTATAAATACTAGTAATACAATTAGTAATCCTAGTAATGGACAAGAAGAAGAAGACGATTTTGAAATCGATCTTGATATAATAGATACCTGTTAATGATGAACTCTAATGTTGCTTATGTAAGCATTATATAAGGACACCCTAGAAGAATCCTAGTGTATTAGATGGTATTAGCTAGTATATTAGCTAGTGTATTAGCTAGTGTATTGGCTAGTGTATTAGCTAGTGTATTAGGTAACGTATTACCTAGTATATTAGGTAACGTATTACCTAGTATATTAGGTAACGTATTACCTAGCGTATTAGGTAACGTATTAGAATATAAGCCAGAATATAGACATTCCGGAACTAGGATCTTCTAGGTATATAGAGACTTAATCCCCTATAGATAGATATTATTAATTATATTAAGTTTATCCACTTTACTTACTTTACTATATTATTTACCCTATCGTCCTTCTACCTCCGCTTACCACTTTTATAGGTTATAAGCCCGGCTACTCTAAACCTTAACCAAAATTTGATTAAATCTTAACTAGATTATAACTAAATCTAAATTAATTGCTGGCTAATTAATCAAATCTTAAAAAATTTTAGTTAATTTTATCTTAAGTTTATTTCAATCTCATTCCAATTTTAATTTCATTTAAGTTTTACCTGAATTTTAATTAAATCTTGTTTGAATTTTAATTAAATCTTATTTTAATCTTGGTTAAATCTTATTTGAAATCTACTTAAAGCTTAATTCTATTATTTAATTTTATTTATCCATTTGTAGATAAAATGTCCGATAAAATCTCTATCTGCAAGCTTATTGGCCAATGCAACTATAAAGTCTGGAGCCTTTGGGTCGAATCCTTTCTTATAAAAGGATCGCTTAGTGATGCTATAGCAGAAGAAGGCAATTTAAAAAAGAAAATTGACCAAAAAGCCTTAGCCAATATAAGGCTGATAATTGAGGATGGACCTCTCTTGTAAATACAGCATTCCAAAACAGCTCTAGAAGCATGGAATATGCTAAAAAATCTCTATAGCCCAAAAGGGTTTAGCTCAGAATTCTTAATCTATAAAGAGCTTTTTGAAACTACCTTGTCTAAATATTCTTCTATGGAAGAATATTTAAATAAAGTAAAGCAACTTACCGATTAATTAAAAGCCAAAGGCATAGAATTGCTAAGTTAGGTAATTGTGGCTTGGGTTTTAAATAACCTAACTAGTCCTTATAAGGGATTTGTTATAATGGTTACCTAATCTTATAGAACCAATTCTAGTACCATTAATTTAGAAAACCTGTTTTCTAACTTAATGGACGAATCTAGAAGATAGGTATCTAAGGATTAGAAAATAGCCTTGGTTACAGGATCTAGATAACCTAGGTTTAACTAGACAAATCAAATATATAAAAACAAGTACTGCAAGAGGTGTAGAATAACTACGCATTTTATAAAGGACTGTTTTTATCTATTTCCTAAAAAGGCCCTAAAAGGCTTTAAAACCAAGTACTACCACTACTATGAGCCAAAAGATCAAGAAGCTCTTGTGTCTATTAATACTAGTAATATAATTAGTAATCCTAGTAATGAACAAGAAGAAGACAATTTTGAAATTGATCTTAATCTAATAGATACCAAAGAGGTACTTATTACCAATAAAAACCCCTAACTAAACTAAAAAGGAGCTAATTTTATATTAGACTTAGGAAGCACAAAGCATCTAATTACTAAAAAGGAATACTTTATAAGCTATAAAGATTCCTATGGAAAAATTGGTTAGGGGACTGATGCATTAATTAATTACATTGGAATTGGAAATATAGAATTGGTAAACAAAGGCAACAAAATTATACTAGAAAACTGCCTCTATGCACCCAATTTTTAATACAATCTTATCTCTGTTAGTAAGCTAGATTAGCTTGGCTATAAAATTAGAGTGAAAAACAATTAAGCTTATATATACAAAAATGAACAACTGCTTATCTTAGCTACGGGAAGAAACTCCCTGTACTATAATATTGTACAAAACAATCTGCCTAGTAAAAAGACCAAAAAGGTTAAAAGTAAGCAAATAAATAAAATTGAGCTAATAAATAAAAACAATTTGCTTGAATAAACAAAACTTTAGCACTAAAGAATGGGCCATATAAATCCTATTTCACTATAAAAGACTCTAGGTCTCTAATTAAATATTCCATTAGATAAATGCGAAATTTATATAAAATTAAAACTGATAAGTCATTGAAATAAAGAAATTATACTAAAAGCCAAAGTTCACCTAGAAAAGGTAGTAACTGACTTATATGGACTAATATCGCCTTAAACTATAAATGGTGAAAGATACATTATCTTCTTCCTAGACTCAGCTACTAGATATCTAGAATTTAAATTACTAAAATTTAAATTAGAAGCCTACGAAGCTTTTATAGAATTTAAAAATAGAGCTGAAAATCTATTAAAAAGGAAAATATAATACCTGAAATTAGATTAGGGGGGTGAATTTATAAATAAAAGGTTTAAAGGAGCCTGCTTTACATACGGTATTGTTTAGCAATATTCAGCTGCTTATACCCATAAACAAAATGGGTTAATAGAAAGAATAAACAGAATAATACTAGAAAAGGTGCGCTGTATTTTATTTCATGCCAAACTACCAAAGTATCTTTGGGGGGAAGTAGTAAATACAATAGTCTACCTATACAATAGAACTCCATACAGTTAATTATAATTCAAAACGCCTTATTAAGCACTTAATAATACCAAACCAGATATTATAAATATTAGAGTATTTGGGTTAATTATATATTATAAAAACAAAGCTATAGGACTTAAAAAGCTAGAGCCTAGAGCTAGAAAGGCAATATTACTTGGTTTTAGAAACAATATCTATAGATTATATAACATAGATTTTAAAAGGCTTACTTAGGCTAGAGATGTCAAAATACTAGAAAACTAGTTTTATAATTTCAATACTAGTAAAGAAGCCGATCTAGAAGTTAATGAGGAAAGTCTGTTTGATTTAAATTAAAAAGCAGATGAATAGATAAATAAACAAAATCGATCTGTCGAATAAAATCGACCTGTTGAAGAAAATCGACCTGTTGAATAAAATCGATCTGTTGAACAATAATCTGTTGAACAAAATCAAACCAGACGAAATCAATACAGTGAATTAGAGGATGATGATATAGATGAACTAGCTCTTCTAGGAACCAATTAAAATAAACTAAGGTCCTATAAAGAAGCTAGAAAATCGCCTGGTTGGCCTAATTGGCAAATGGCGATAGGTGTAGAAATTAATTAACTTTAAAAATAAAAGACCTGGGATGTCGTTGATCTACCACCCAATAGAAAGGCTCTAAAAACATGATGGGTGTATAAGATCAAAACAGATTAAAATAACAAAATAATCAAATACAAAGCCAGATGGGTAGTAAAAGGCTTTAGTTAGTAATATAGTATAGATTACAAAGAAACATTCGCAAATACTTGCCGCCTAGAGGTATATAAAATGCTGCTATATTTAGCAGCCTACTATAACTGGGAAATAGTTTAATAGGACTTTAAAAATGCGTTTATGTATGCTGACGTAGATAAAGAGCTATATATAGAACAACTAGAAGGTGTTACTATAATACCAAATAAGGTATATAAATTGAATAAAGCTCTATATGGCCTAAAACAGTCTTTAAGACAATGGTATAACCACCTAGCAAATAACCTTAAAAAAGAAGGATTTTATCCTATCTATGCAGATCAGGCAGTATTCAAAAATGATATACTAGGCATTATAATAATCTACCATATAGACGATCTACTGGTATTTGGCCTAAATATGGAACAAATAAATTAAACCCAAACAAAACTAGCAAAAGATCTAGAATTAATAAGTTTGGGACCAGTTTCCTATTTTCTAGGTATGGAAATTACCAGAGATTATAAAATTAAGGTTATAAAATTAAACCAAAAGAAATACACCCAAAATATCTTATAAAGGTTTAATAAACAAAATCTAAATCTAGTATCTACCCCTGGAATTATTGGCTTAAAAATGGAAAAGAATATAGAACAG
>Ga0307507_10007203_pt1 | contig 16374 bp, 1 predicted proteins | sample 7_EM_MG_FD_207223 | JGI IMG/M metagenome (GOLD analysis project Ga0307507, IMG submission 207223) | Populus trichocarpa ectomycorrhiza microbial communities from riparian zone in the Pacific Northwest, United States - 7_EM | ecosystem: Host-associated > Plants > Roots > Unclassified | place... | reverse complement strand
GTAGAGGTAGAGGTAGAGGTAGAGGTAGAGGTAGAGGTAGAGGTAGAGGTAGAGGTAGAGGTAGAGGTAGAGGTAGAGGTAGAGGTAGAGGTAGAGGTAGAGGTAGAGGTAGAGGTAGAGGTAGTCGTAGGTCGAGGTATAACAGATGGTGTAGAGGTAGAGGTAGTTGTAGATTGAGGTGTCACAGGTAGTGTGGAGGTAGAGGTAGTCGTAGGTTAAGGTATAACAGGGGTGGGTATCTGCGTTCTGGGTGGTCTTGTAGCTGTAGGCTAAGGTATAGTTGTTGTTGCAGGTTAAGGCATAGGTTGAGGTATTATGGAAAGTATAGGCACTGGGGAACGTCTTGCTCGTTGCTCCTCTAGGGTTCTATGTGTCTTATAATACTTAATACTTCTTAACTTAATCTTAGTGCCAAACTTGTCCTTAAGTACGTTTATCATTTCTCTAGTCCATTCCGTTTGGTCTTCTTCTTGTGCTATATTGTATAAGGACTAAGTAAGTATTTTGCCTCGTTTATGGTTGGCGTTAACCCATACTCCTCTGCTATTTAGACAATTGTGTAGTTGTTAAAGCCAGTATAAGGGGATTTGCGTAAAGATGTTAGCTATAAAGTCCTTAAAATCTCCCTAGAACAATTCCCAGAGTGTTAAGTCTAACTAGTACTCGCCGTGTATCTCCGTGTATACGTATATCTTGCATTATACGTAGTCAGTCAGCTCGTCCTTGGTGACTTCCGTTAGATTAATTCTATCTTCCTATTTAGCTGCTTCTTTCTCCCAGTCTTTCTCCGTTTCTAACATCTTATGTTATTTAAGTAGGTAAGGGTGTTTATAGGGTAAAGGTAGGGGAACAGTTAAGGGGGCGGTTTGGGTTAGTTAAGTAGGCGGTTAAGGGGGCGGTTTAGTTAAGTAGGGTAAGGTGTTTCGATTCATAAGGTAAAGGTAGGGAGACAGTTGAGGAGGTGGTTAAGGAGGCGGTTAAGGAGGCGGTTAAGGGGGTAGTTAAGTAGGCGGTTCAAGTTGTTTGAGGGTAAGGTGTTTTGCGTAGTAATTCTTCTAAAATAGATAGAATGAGATGTCTAGAAGTTGTTGTGGATACTAAATAAGTACTCCTAGGTGGTTTCTCTTCTTCTCTTTAACTAAAATAGGCTGATACAAAAGGTAGATGAGTATAACTATCTTCCAATCTGCTGCAAGGTAGATAGTATAACTGTCTTCTAAGCTATCTGCGTGTTTCTTAATCTGTGCGCGCTTACTAATCAGTATTGGTATTTATTAACAACGTGCAGAATACATATATCACAATGATATGTACTATGCGGTGTTGTTGGTGGATTCTTGTTGTTCTATCTACACGTCTTGATAATACGTATGCGCGTTGCGTAGATTACGTGCTTTACGCATATAATATACAAAACGAATATCTACCGACACTAAACTTACCCTTTTAAAAAAAGTCTGCCATAGTTCCTCCTATTCCTTAAATTATACACACTCTATAAATTATATTTAGTTGCTACAAAGCATCTTACCTTTAGTTAACTTAGAAAATAAATTATCTTAAGGCTAAGTCGCGCCTTAGAATAAAAATTGGAAGAGTATAAGTGTCTAGGCTCTTCTAGCGCTAATATATAGCACAACTCCCTTAATATACTTAGTGAAATTTAAACACTTAGAAAATAGAAGAAGGTATAAATCCTAATAGATAGCAGAGCCACTAGTATAGACTTTATTAATATAAACTTAATAAGCCTTAAGGCCTATAAGGCTTTAATAGCAAACCCTTAATATATAGCGAAATAATATACTATATTCTAGTAAAAATACAGATAAGTAAATACCTTAAATATATCTCCCTATTTATAATACCCTTAAAGCAATATAAAGTTACACTTAGATATAGATAGCTAAAACAATATAACCCCTTAATTAGTTGGGTTAAAGAAATACTAAAGTTCCATATAACTTACTACTAAAGTTATTACTTAAAAAACAATTTGCCCTATAAACATACATATAACTATTTAAAATTAATATAATATAAATTGCCCTTGCTATAAACCTTAAGCCAATATAATAAAGCTATAACTGCTAATTATAGTAAAGAATATAAAGATGTTTTATTAAAACCTCTTAAAATTTATATAATATAAGCCGCACCCTTTATCTTATTAGCAAAAAGATAAAATTATAAAATCTTTACTATAACTATAGAAGATATTAAGAAAGCACTAAAACTAAAATAATATATTAATCCTTAACCTCTTGTACCTAAAGAATACTATAACCTAATTAATAAGTTTAAAAAATAATTTGTAAACCAACTAGCCCTATACTAAAATAAGCACAATTTTAAGATAAAACTTAAGCTGGGTATAACACTAAAATTTAGTCCGCTATATGGTATATTATAAGAAGAACTGCTTATAATATAATAATACCTTAATAAGTATCTAAAAAAAGGATTTATTCGCCCTAGTTAATCTCTATTTGCCTTACCTATACTATTTATTAAAAAGCTAGGAGGAGGCTTAAGATTCTATATTAACTATTAAGCTCTAAACGCAATTATAATTTAAAACTAATATCTAATTCCCCTAATTTAAGAGACACTTAACTATTTAGTAAAGGTATGGTACTTTATAAAGCTTAATATAGTTACTGCCTTTAATAAAATCTATATATATAAAGGAGATAAGAAGTATATAGCTTTTTATATATAATAGGGGCTCTTTAAATACCTAGTAATGCTATTTAGTATAAAGAATAGTCCCAGTACGTTTTAGTAATATATTAATAATATACTTTATAAATTCCTTAATATATTTGTTACTGCGTATATTAATAATATCTTAATTTACTTATCCTCGCTTTCTAAATATTAAAAATATATTAGAATAGTCCTTAAATGCTTATCAGATATAGGTTTATAATATAATATTAAAAAATATAAGTTCTACGCGTCTAAAGCTATATACTTAGGTTTAATTATACCCTATAACAGAATTAAAATAAACCTTAAGAAAGTCGCTATAATTATAAACTAGTAAAGTCCTAGTAATATATAAGATATTTAAGAATTTCTAGAATTTACAAATTTCTACTAACAATTTATTAACTACTTCTTAGAAACTGCTTAGCCATTAGTAAACCTAATAAAAAAGAACATAAAATTTAAATAAACCGCTAAATACGAATAAGCTTTTAATAACTTAAAATATTACTTTATAACTACTCTAATTCTTACTTACTTTAACCCTACCTTAAATATATTATTAAAATGGACTTGTCCAATTATGCGCTAGGGGGAGTATTATTATAATATAATAAGAATAGTAAGCTATATCTAGTAGCCTTTCTCTCCTAAAAACTTATCCCTACTAAATTAAACTATAAAATATACAATAAGGAACTGTTTGTAATTATTAGATATTTTAAATAATGGCGTTCTAAGCTTAAAGGATTATTGTTCCTAATATATATATTAATAGACTATAAGAACCTGCAGTACTTTATAACTATAAAGCAACTAATATAGCGCTAAATTTATTAGACTAAATACCTCTTATAATTTAACTTTAAGATTATATACTAATTAGACAAACTTAATTAGAAGCCTAATATATTAATATAATAATTATAGAATTTACCTATAAATGCTTTAGATAAACGGATTATAAATTAATTATAGATTTTATTACTCTCTAAATATTTTAAAAAACTATATCCTATATTTCTAGATATAGAACTTAATAAAAATAAATTAGAAGTTAATAAATAGGAAATAGAAATTAATAAGCTAATGGAATATAAATATAAGAATAATATATAGATAATAGATGTAATAAAAGCGATTTAAATAGGAAAATATTAGTATAAAAATATTATACTCACTAAATACAAAATTTAAAATAATTAATTATACTATTAATAGAAAATAGTAGTCCTAAATTCCAAACCTTTACAATTTAAGATACTTAAATTTATATACAACTCTCCTATAGTAGGGCATTCTAGTTATATAAAGACTTATATGATTATCTAACGGGCTTATTACTGGCCTATAATGCACGACTATATATAAAAGTATATTTAAGTATATAGGATATGCGTGTGTAGAAAGACCTCTTATATAAAGAAGTAAGGAGCACTTTAACCATTACTAATTTTAATATAAAGATGGCGTAATATCTTAATTAACTTTATAGTTAACTTGCTTAGCTATAATAGGTTTATAAATATTATAGTAGTTATTAACTATTTTATAAAAATGCGATATATAATCCCTATAAACTTAATTAACGTAATATTAGAAGCTAAATATTTTATTAGGTATATCTTTAAGCTATATAGACTCCCTAACTTAATAATATCCAACTATAAAAGCTAGTTTATTTTAGACTTTTAGCAAGCTCTATATAAATAATTAAGTATTTAAATATAACTTTTAACTATATTTTATCTAAAGACAGATAATTAAACTAAAATTGTAAACATAATTATAGAATAATACCTATAAATATACTACTCTTACCTATAAAACAACTGGGGAAAATGGCTGCCTTTAGCTAAGTTTACTGTAAATAATATAATAAACGTATTAATAGGTGTGATGCTGTTTTATACAACCTATAAATAAGACCCTTAACTTAGATTTAAACTATAACCTAAAATTAATATAATAGGACCTATAATTAAATAGATCCAGTTAATTAATATATATAACTTCGCTAATTAAATAAAGTAGTTAACGGAACTATTATAAAGTAAATTAATATACGCTTAAATATTACAGAAATGGTATATAAATAAAGAACAAGCTCCCGTATAGGACTTTAAGGAAGGTAATATAGTTTACCTAAATATACAAAACCTAAAGACTTAATAGCCCTTAAAGAAACGTAATTAGAAGTTTGCGGGTCTATACTAAATTAAGAAGAAACTAAGCCTATACGCCTATAAGCTTAAACTGCCAACTAAGATAAAAATATACCTAATGTTTTATATAAGCTTGCTGTAACCTTTAAGAGATAATTCTATAACTTATAAAATTCTACCGCTACCTTTTATAATTGTTAATAACGGTAATAGTTTATACTTTATTAACTTAATTAATAATATATAATAGAAAACATAATCTAAATAATTTAAACTTTTTATTAAATAGGAAGGATATAAAATATAAACCTAAGAAACCTATAATCAGATTTAGGCCAATACGCCTTCCTTAGTAAAAGAATTCTATAAGGACTATCCTCTATAGCCTACTCTGGCTAGAAAAATATAATATAAAGGTAAATAATTGCCACTTAATATTAATAGCCCTAAGCTTTATATGCTGCTAAGTAATTATTTGCCGTGCTCCTAAGAAAATATGCTCTAGCTTAGCCGATATAGGTGGTATAGATAGAATATCTATCGCCATACGATATAGAGACGGGTACTCTACGCGATTGCTTGGATTAAGCCACTAATTAAGAGCAGTTGTACCCGAAGGAAGGTTGGTAGAAGAGGTGTTAATAAAGTAATTAAATTCATCCTTAATTGAATTAAGAAGCGACTGCTTCCTATTTCAAAGATCGTACTTATTGGGCCTGTAATTGCGATTAGTAGCTTCCTTATCTCTTGCCTCTGCCTTATGCTTATCCTTATACTCTTTTATCCAAAGGCTTTAAGCTGCATTAACTATAGGCTTCCTCTAAGTAGCTTTCTAGTTGTGATTAATATAGGCCTTCCTCTGGTAAGGAGCCAATAGCAAGGCTGCGCCGTATGCGGTGACCCTGTTGGTTTTAAGGTAGTATTTATTGAAGGCGTGCCAGCTGGTACATATACAATCGCAGAGCTTTTAATTGGTGGTGTACTTAGAGAGAGCTAATCTAAAGTGCTCTACTATAAAATCCATTGTAAAAAGCACCTTATTAAGGGTAGCTTTATCGCCTTCTATTTCCTTTATAACTCTCTTAAAGGGCTAAAGGAAGTCTTTAATATTTTTAAGAGCCTTCCAATTAGTTATATTAAGGATATCCTCCTTATTAAACTCCTCTATATACTGCTCTTAATATTTTCTAATTGCGTCTTTTAATTTAAGAGCTACCATAATTATATTGTACTAAGAGTTCTACCGTATGTTATTATCTATAGGAATAGCCTGTAAGGCAATCGCGATAAAGTAATTGTAGTAAGCGGTAGAGCTTTAAATATGCATAATGACGTTGTGTATTTTACCGGGAGGACCAATTGCGCAGTAGGTAAACTTACTGGCCTTCCCTTTTTAAAACCTTTTAGCTAGAATCTCTTTAATCTGATTGGCTTTAAGCTTTAACTCTATCTTAAGCTTCTTGCAAGCATCCTTAAGGGCAGTATTAACAGCTTCCTTATCCTTAGAAAAGAAGAAAGCTTGTGCGGCTATACTAAGTACATACCTGTGACAGCGAATGCGATATTACTTGGCGTTATATTGAGGTTCTATTTCTTCCTTTTAAAGTCTTACAGAGAGCCCTTAAAGAAGCTTATTATTGCTACTATAATTGTCGCCCACACAGTAGCCAACTCTCTTAAGTATTTTATAATCTTCAAGGACTTGCCAAAGGACTTCTATCTATTTATCGCCGCCGTGTTTGCTAGGGAGGAAAGGTAGAGTAAGTAAGGCCTGTTACGGTACTGATGTGCGTAATCCGGATAGGCCTAGTCAGGGGGTTCGCTTACGTCTTGGCTCCATGTATATAGACGTGTTCTTTCCACGACCTTCTTCGGCTCCTCATCTTGATATCCGAGTCCATAGACATTTCAATCGTACAGGCTTGCATACGTTCTTTACGGCGCTTATGCCTCGATTGCCCCGTCGCTGTGACAAGGCCTTCTGTAGTACACTAATATTGTTAATAAAGTAAGCACAGATTGCAATAAAGGTCTTCTAATTTGGTAACGTCCACGCATTAAGTAAGAGGTGTATTGGTGTAAGAGAGGAAAGGAGCTTCTGCTTAACAATTGCTTTATTAAGAAAGAAGGACTCTTTGATTATTTTAGGCATGGTACTACTAGAGTTAATTAGAGCTTTCATATAGGTGTAATTTACTGCAAGAAGAAGCGCTCGAAGCTCTGGCTAAGTTACTGCCTTATATGGTAGATTTCAAACCACAATCAGCTATGTGAATGCGTCGCGTATCATTGCAGGGTTAAAGCTCTCTCATAGAATCTGTTCCTTCTGCCTCTCAAGCTTCTAAGTATGGAGCTGCCCCTGCTTATAAAATAAGCCCTGGAGACTCTGCTTTGTAGCCTACTTAATAACTAAGTCCTCTTTCTTAACAACTACACTATAGGCGTTAAACAGGTGGGAATGTATATTGGTAGTAACCACATTACGCCAAAATACGCATTATCCGCAGTACCAGTATCGCCTTCCTCTGCTATTTATATGCGGCTTAGTACTAGCAGGCTTACGCGCAAGAGCCCAAGTATTTACAGCCCGAACTTTCCGTTTCTTAGAGGGTTAATTAAAGGATTTAGTAGAGGAATTAGGAGAGGATTTAGTAGAGGATAACGCGTTAGATTCTTCATTGGTAATTAGGTCTTTAAATAGATTACTTTTAAGCTTAGATATTTTAGACTAAGTGTTAGAATTACTATCGGAGTTAATTAAAAGAGATTCTATAGTAGGGGAAGCCATAGTACTAGATTGTGGGTGGTATTGGGGGGGTGGTGTTAAGTAATATAGTATAAAGGAAGCATTCGCGGCTAGGTCTAAAAAATTTAACTTTTACGTATATATCAGAACGGACGGCGTATAATTAATACTATATATACACCTTAGTATTACAAGGCTTCAAGTTTCCTACATATATTCATAAGCTTATAATTAATTTATTCATAAGGATTTCAAAATATTTAATCATTATCACTACTTATAAATAAATATATTGTTAAGAACCAATGGATAAAATTATCATTGGGACCCCTGCTTAAAATATATTATAACGCTTATAATATGGTCACGTAATATATAAGATATTAAGGAACTTTAACCGCCGGTTAAAGTTATCTAATTAGTTAGATTTACCTTGCCAAGACCTACTATAAAGATATTAGTTCTGCTTACCGCCTTAACTAAGCTAATAGCAATTTTCTATGCTGTGTATAGAAAATCCTAATTAGTCCATTTAACAATTAGAACTAGTAAAACTCTATACTGCTACCTAACGCGAATATATAAAACGCGATAATATAAAATATAATAAGTTATAAGTCTTAACTAAATTTAATTATTTTGGACCTTTAGCTAAAAGGGGGGATACTATAATGGGACTAGCCTAGTTATAGTAGGAATGTCTTAGTAAAATACTTAACAGATAACTGTCTAGAACTATTTATAACTATCTACAACTATATATAACTGCCTATAACTGTCTATAATTATCCACCACAATCTACCATTTTCTACTAGCGCTATAATACCAAAGTCCGTTAAAGACCACATATATATATATATATATATGTATGCATTAACCACCAAAACCTCTAACTATTTAATTATACAATTCTCTTATTATTCCTTTCTCTTCCTTATATAATGTCTTATACTCTATAAAAGCTATATACCCTTAGATTTAATAGAATTTATATTATTCCTTTAAATCTTCCCTAAAGCCTCTTCGCGCCCTTATACCTTACTAGTACGGCTAAAGATATAGGCTATTTTAGCTTAGGTGGTAAAGAAGTGGTCTATATTAACTTTAAACTTATCTTATAGTTAAAGCTTTTAATTATTAAAAGTAGGGTTAGTTCTGTCTATAAATAATAAAGGGTCCATAACCTTTGCCGACCATAATAATACTAGTGCTGTATATTAGGCTAGGGCTTTAAGGACTATAGCAAGTCTTTAGGTGTCTAATAACTTCTTACTAGGTATAGGGGTGTCTTTAGTTTTAAGCAGCTCTTAAAGCTGTTTAATTTTAGCATTAGTTGCTATAAACTCTTCCTAGGGGGTTAAGACGGCGACTGTTTTACTATTAAAGGTATTTATAGGTCCTACAGCAGCTTTACCAGCTACTATATTTCTTAGCATAGTGGTAGGGATATTAGGTAATTTCTAGTATTTGTTTATTTTCTAGGAGTTCTAGTCTATATATGTCCTATTCTTAGGTTTTACATTCTATTTATATTTGTTTAGTTCTTAGGGGTCTATCCTGTCCTTAGGGTCCTATTCTATGTCCTTATAAATATATTTAAGTTCCTTTTTAGGAAGAAAGAGTAGTATAAGCTTTAGATAATATTAGCAACTTAGTTAATTAAGGTATAGGCATAGCAAGAAGGACGTATATAAGCCTATATAATTAGATTATCTATAAACAAGGATCTAAAGCTAGAGAAAGGAAAGGAGAAAAAGAGCAGCGCTAGTCAAAGTAGGGTTCTTTTATATGGTCCTCTAGTTATATAACCGCAAGTTCTGCTAAGTTCTGCTAGCTAAGTTCTGCCGTTTTCTACTAGAGCCATAATAGTTAAGTTACTCTTAGTTAAGCGGTTCTTAGGAGAAAAGTCTAAGCTTAAGGGATTTTTAGTAAAAATGCGCTTTAAGGTAGTATAAGAGGTCGTAAAGCTTACCATATTAATAGATTAAGTAGTCTATACAGGACTATACCTAATAGGTAAGATACTTAAGTAGTTTAAACCTTATCTTACTAAAATATAGGAATATAGAGACACTACTACTAACTAAGAAGTTAAATATATATTCTTAAGTTGGCAAGGTTTTATAAACTAACTTATATAAATATTTAGAGACCTAAAAGTAATAATAATAGCAGAATGGAAGCTTTAAAACTTAGTATAATAAAGTTTAGTAATTAAGTATACGATATAGTTTTAAACGCTTACTATATAGGTTAAATAGAATAATAGGGCGCTTATAGTATAGTATAAGTAAGGACTTAAAGTAAAAGTTTAGAATATAATTATTTTAATAGAAGATACGGAAACTCTAAAGGAGTTAATAGATTAGTTAATTAAGATAGATAATAGGATCTACTAAAGGGAATAAGCTAAGAAAGGGTAAGATAGAGTTCTATAGTTATATAAGGCGTAGAATACGTAATAATAGATATAGAGTTAAAAACTATAAAATGGTAGACTAGGTCATCTTACTTTTCTTAAGATTAGCTATATTTAAGCACCTTACCTCCTTCCTACCAGTTATTTATTTAGCGGGGTCTATGTTTTATATTTGCTATAAAGGCGCTTTAAAATTATAAAATATAATTACTAATCCTAGGCCGTTAAAATTGGACTTAATATTTATAGGGCACTACTAATCGCACACCCCCTAATTACTACGCGTACGCTACCTAAACAAGCTTAGATCCTTCCACTTCAGGTTAGAATATTAAATATGTTTGACTTGTTTATACCTGGATCGCGAAAATTAAAGTGTTAAAATATAACACTTATAGTACCTTCAAGATCGCCCTAAGTAGACTAGCAGGACTATGGAGTATATAAGGCGCTATAAAAACTAGATTAGGTGCTACTGCCTCTATTTAGCATCTATAGATTGCCTCTATAGGCACTCCCGCACCCACGCCTACGCGCAGGTAGCGTAGCTAGCATTTCGCTTAAATGCTAAGAGTGTTAAATTGAGGTTATAGAGCTAAAACTCTGTATATTGCTTATTTTCTATATGGGTGGTTAAAGAGATTTCAAGGAACTTCGACCGCCGGTCAAAGTTATCTAATTAGTCAGATTCCTGCCAAGAGGTTTCTCTATAAGTCTTATTACGTAATATCGTTGCGGGCTTATTTTCCAACACCCTCCCTTAAGCTTAGTCAACGATATCGCTATATACACTATATATAAGGGTGTAAGATTGCTTAATAAGAGTTGCTAAAGCTCCTTTAAGGTAGAACAAATGTCTAATAGGGAGTTACGCGTCTAGAGACAGCGCCTACTCTATAAAACGTCTCTTAAATTTTTGGCAGCACCTTTTTATAGGTATTTTACATTACCTATAGAGCTCTAGAGGCCCTATAGCCTTACCCTATATCTCTTATAAAGTATATTTATCCTTTCTACCAATATAAGCCCTCCCTAATATCGCGGCCATTAGATTTAGGTAGTAGGTTTAGGTAGTAGGTTGGTAGATTAAGGTTAAATTCTATTACTTGTTTTAAGGCCTTAAGGCGTTATTTAGCGCACTTTCTAAGAATCTACTAATTATATACTAATTTCCTATTAAGGCTTAGTATAGTTAATTAAGTTTCTGTACCATCTAAAGGTATTTAAGGAAGGCGTAGAACTAAGAATCCGCAAGAGGCTTAGTAAGGCCGTTGGCTGCTATATTAATTAAAGTAATATATATAAGGTTAATCCTACCACTATTTATCTTATCTCTTATGTAGTAAAACTAGATATTAATGTGCTTCGTTTAATTATATTAAACTAGATTTTTGGCCAACGTCTTTATAGCTTAGTTATTAGTTTTAATTAGAATTCTAGCAAACTATTCGCTCTAGCCTAGTACACCTAGTTTAGTAAGTAAAAGTTAAAGCTATATAGCCTCTTTTACTGCAGCCGTTAGAGCTATATACTCTAATCAGTATATTAATAGCAAAATGGTAGCTTATAGCTTTAATTTCTATAAAATTTGTCCTCTGTTTAATATAAATATAAAGCCTAATATAGAGCGTTTTATAGTTTTATCTTATCCCTAATCGGCATTACTAAAGCTAATTAGTATTGTGACGGTGCTGGAGCGCGTTACCTGCTACATTGCCGTTTCTAGGGCAATTTGCCACATTTCTGGGCAATCTGCTAGCACTACTCGTAGAGCTAACTAATTAGGATTTTCCATGCCCGGTATAGAAAATTGCTATTAGCTCGCTTGCCACTAGCGCCTTGGCGACCCCTTAGATCTTATTAGTCCCTAATAGTCTTCTTCTCCTTCTTCTCCTTAGCTTAGTATTCTTATATAGTAGTAATCTATAAGCTTTGGTTTAGAAGCATTTGTATAAGCCCGTTACATTATATTAAGCTCTCTCTACATTACCTGGGAAGGCCTTAATAATATCCCACCCTAAAAGAAGACCTTTGTCTGCAATAATGCGTTAATACGTTATACTTAGACATTAAAAAAACTTACACTAATATGCCTAAGAAGGCCCTAATAATATCCCACTTTATAGGCCAGACTATACTTAACCTATACCCCTAAAAGAACCCCAGAATTAAAACTAAATTATATAATTTTAACAACCCTTAGGAAGCTAATAATAATAGTACCTAAAGTAAGCTTATCTAAAAGACCTGCCTCTACTTAAGAGGAATATAAGATCCAGTTAGGATTAGAAATTAAAGATAATAACAACGTTATAAGTATATATAAGTAGATTTGTGCCCTTATAGCTAATTAGAAGGTTAATTATTTTTAAGCCTAAAGTATATAAGAGACTCTAAAGGAGATCCTGGAAAGCCTTACTGCCTTATAAAATAGCCTAGCCTCCTCTTTATAAAGCCTTAGTTAACCTATTTACTTAACTAAATACAATATACTAGAGAGTATAGACACGATAATAAAGCAATTAAAGCCCGTTAAGCTCCCTAACCCCCTATTATTATTAGATGGTATAGACCTAACCTTTAAGAACTAGACAATCTAGGTATAAGAAAAGCTTTATATTAACTATAACCATTTCCCCTCTAAAGAAGCTAAAATACTCTACCTCTTTGGTTAAACTATTAGGGACGCCTAGTAATACCTTTAGGCTAAGTTTAAGGATAAGTTACCTATTTAGTTTATATCTATTAATAAGATAATATAGCATCTAGCTACTATCTATATTAATCCAAATAAAATATAGGATGCTTATTATAACTATAACTGCCTAATAATAAAACTAAACCAATTCTTTGCTAAGTTTTAGACCTAGTTCTTATACCTAGTAGGTGAAGGCCAAGTTCCCTCTAAGAACTACTACTTGGACCTATATAATAAGCTAACGGTCTAACTATAAAAGAAGATTATAGTAGCCTTAGATAACCTACTAACCTACTAAAGACTTATAGCCTAATATTTATTGCTAGATTTAGAACTAAAATAAATTAATGCTCGTTCTAATTAACTAAAGAGGTCCTATAGTAACTAGAATCTACCCGCTATACTAATAGGAGCTAGTGTTGGAAAACAAACCACAACTGGCCTTATACTAAAGGTGGTTATAACTACCTACCCTTAAGCCTTATCTAACTTATTATATACTACGCCTTTAGTTAATGCCTGTTGCAATACCCTAATAAACCCTGCTATAGTTATATGCTTTAATTGCGAAAAGAATAGTTACTTTACTATATCCTGTCTAGAGCTAAAGGATATAGGTAATATTAAGGAGATAGAGGAAGAAGAAATGTCCAATAAGTTAGGAAAAGAAGAACCCTAGAGAAAGACTCCTCCCTAGGGTATCCTATTAATCTTAAAGAGATTAATCTAAGTTAGCTAATAGGTGGAAAATACTTTATAGTTCTATATATAGTATCTTAAAATAGATATAGAGTTAATATAAATGCCCTTGTTAATACTAGAGCAAATAGCTTTATATTTATAAATACTGCTTATATAAATAACATTACTAAGTTTTTAAATATAAATGCTACCTAACTAGAGAAGCCTGTTTAAGTAAAAGGCTATAACAGCTAAGCTGGTAAGCTAGTTACCCATATCTTAAAGCTATATATTGCTATTAATAGATAATACTAGTTTGGTATCCCCTTCTGCATCCTAGACCTAGGGTCCTATAATATAATCCTTAGCCAAAAATAGATGTCCTATTTTAATATTTAGTTAAATATGCAATAAAGATAGTTTATCTGGCCGGAGAATAGGCTAAAATTACCCTCCTTTATTAGAGAAATTTGGACTAACTATAAGACATTAGCCGCGAAGGCTAACCCTGTTTATTAATAAGATATTAGAGACTACAACCTAGCCTTTACCTAAAAAGATACCCACTATAAGGCTAGTAGGAATTCTATACTAATAATAATACTCCCCTAAAGCACTGCAGTTAAGAAGGACTCTATTTATAGAAGTAGAATAGATAGTAATATAAATAACTTCTAAATTGCGGAGATCTGGCTAATATAGAAGAGAATATACTAACAGGACATAAAAGATAACCTTTAGAAGATATAGTAAGAGCTAAAAGGAGTAAGGATAACGCTAATATACTAAAAGCCCCTAAGGCTACGGACACCCCTACTACTACACAACACCTCTATAGTAGATATTACGGCAATTAGTACTATAGGTTTTTACTTTAATATATATTAAAAGGATAATAAAGTCTTTATAATTAGCTTATATAAAATTAACTAGATTATTAATAAGAAGGAAAAAGGGCTAGTAAAGGAAACTAATAAAGAACTAGTTAAGCGCCTTCTCCCTATTTACCTCTTAAACTATAGAGACGCGTTCTTAAAAGCAGCTTTGGATATACTGCCCCCCTACTAAACCTATAATTATAAGATTTAGCTAGAGGCCGATAACTCTCTAGGCTATAGCCCCCTTTACTAGCAAACTATAGAAGAACTAAAAGCTATAAAATAATACTTAATTAACAACCTTTATAAAGGGTTTATTAAACTAAGTTAGGCTCCTTTTACTTCCCCTATTCTATTTATAAAGAAACCTAATAAAGGCCTCCACTTCTATATCGACTATTAGAAACTAAACGCCATTACTTAAAAAGATTATTACCTCCTCCCCCTAATTAATAAGACCCTTATATATCTAAGCTGTAACGGAACCTTGTAGCTTAGACTACGGTGGGTTCTGTTATTAGGCTGGGTATATAGGTACGACAAGTCGACAACGTAATAACAACTAGTGGAGTGGTTGCCCAACAGATTAACTCCAATTGTATTCTAAGATTCACTACAAGGAGAGAACTATCTACGGTAGGGACTAAGGTCCTTTAAATACACAACTATACTCCTAAGAAATCCTCTCTTGTACGTAAGGTACGTGTTATCTATATTAAACGTAACATCCTCCTTGTTTAACGCAGCTAACGCGTTTAACACTATATAACCTCAGTTACTATTCCTTATTATATAGTTCCACCAGATCTATCCTAGACTGTGCCTATATTAACCAACTAGCTTCTGCCAACTTTTCCCCAAGTAGTTATAACATTGTACTTAAAGTGTCCGTAATACCATCTCCCTCCTCTTTATCTTCATCCTTAAAGATTCCTAACATCTCCAAGTCGTCCACTAGAGGTGTAATATCCGTTTAATTAGTCTGGTTAATATTTATACTTATTATACCTAAAGCTTCTTCTTCTCTTTTCTAGGTTGAGCGTCGCCTTTGTACGGTTTCCTCCATACTATTGCTTAGTAAGGTGATGGCGATTCCTTACTTAAGGTGTGCGAAAGAGGGGTTAGTTTATATTGCGCTAGCGAGTCCTTTATCTTAACAACCCTCCTCTTACTCTAAGTGCACTAAAGCAAATATTTAATTGTCCTGCGACGTTTGCTCTGTTTTTAACGCTAAGTATACATGTCCTATTACTCTTAACAGTCTTTAAGTTCCCTAAGTAACTTATTATAGGGTCTCGTGTTTAATCTACCGCTATAAAGCTTAATAGTGAGCTAGCTTCCGCGCTACTTAAGGTTCAACGTGCCTTAAAAGAGTCCGCACGCGTCCTTAAAACTCAATGTTTAGCTTATGCTCATCTTTAACGCCTTAAATATATTCGTGAGAAGGTTTATTCTAAGGAGTAGAAACTAGTTTAATAGGGTTTATCCAAGCTAGGTAATAAAAGGATTGGCTCTCCTCCTGCAAGGGAAACAACTCTAAGTAGCTCAGCAATTGCTCCTCTTAGGTCCCCCTTAGGTGACTTATTTTTTGGCAATCTTTCTTTATTAATATTACCTAACCTACTTTCTTCTAATACTCTTGTACCTTTCCTATAGCGTTCCTTAAGTTGCTTAGTGGTTCCTAGGTAGTCTTACTATAGCCTATCCACTTTACTTTATACTACGTTTTATTATCTACGTCCTTATAACTAACAATCTTTAAAACTTGCTATTTGTCTTCCTCTTATCCTCTATATATATCTGCCTTATAGACTGGTGGCTTAATATTCCCATATACTGGCTCTAGCATTGCGATATGCTATATAGGGTAGATTTTTATTTTAGCTAGTAGGTTCAACTTATATATAACCGATGAAATTCTTTACTTAACTTCAAAAGGTCCTAGTCTGACGTGGTCTAATTTCTTGCTTAGTTGTTAACTCTTAAAATTTTTATATAGTAGCCACACTTTATCCCCCTTCTTAAGATCTGGTCCCTTAGATCTCTTAGCATTATAGTACCTTTTTATTTATTC
>Ga0307507_10007201_pt1 | contig 16376 bp, 6 predicted proteins | sample 7_EM_MG_FD_207223 | JGI IMG/M metagenome (GOLD analysis project Ga0307507, IMG submission 207223) | Populus trichocarpa ectomycorrhiza microbial communities from riparian zone in the Pacific Northwest, United States - 7_EM | ecosystem: Host-associated > Plants > Roots > Unclassified | place... | reverse complement strand
TCCAAATCGGACGCTAAGCAATAAATAATATAATATATAATTATTTATTGCTTAACGTCCAATTCGGATCCCTATTAGGCCCACGCGGACTACTCCTTATTTATATATAGGGAGAAAACTCTATTTAAGAAAATAAGAAAACCCCGTAATCCATCTCCCTACCTTTTAGGACTCGCATATAGGGCGCCTACGAGTTACCTATAGTGCTCTACTACCTTACTTTATGACCTCCTTAAGAACCACTACTGCCGTAATAAGCCTACGGACGCGCTAGTATCGCAAACTTAACTCTACTACTATAGAGTTATTAAGGGGCGCCTAGTACTCGCCCCTTTATCTTCTATTACTATTTCCTTTGCAACCTAGAACTGGTCTAGTACATTTTAGCTAATAAGCCACTAGGTAACCGCCTTAAGACCTTTTTATATTAAGAGTAGTATATTATAGTTCTCTATGCTAGCTACTAAGAGCATTGCTTTTTAGTTAATACGTAGGGGGTATAACAGTATTATATATTTTAGTGTCTATCTTAGCTAGCTATATTCGCATCTTAGGCTACCTACTAGAATACCTACCTAGTAGAGCTAATTTTTTAGTCCTATTATTCCTGTTCTTAAGAGTGTTGCTATTATATTTTCCGCCTTTATTAGGCCTTCTTGGAGCCCTTAGGTGTTTACCCCCTATAGCGTTAACTATGCTATAGCTTAGGTTCCTCTTGCCTAAGATAGCCTTTATACCTTTAACTTCTATGCGCCTCTCCAGTGTTGGTCTAACTAGTGTTATATTACGGTAGATAGTTTTCTAGTGCTCTTTTATACTCTACTTTAGCTCCTTTCTCTTTCTTACTATTATCTTTGCTAATCTCTTACGCGTCTCCCTTCCTTTTCTATATGGGCCTAGGCCCTAATACGGCACTATTCTTCTTCTGCTTTCTTTACCTATTTCTCTAATATATCTTCCCTACTTTGGGGTTATTGGTTTGTTCTCCTATAGGGCACCCTAAGGTTACTCTATAGTTTATTTAGGCGTGTCTTAATATACTTTATAATATTAAAGTTGCGCTCCCTTTACACCCTTTGCATTGCAGCGGCTTTAATATATAATTATAGGGGGGGGATATTAGCTTCCTTCTTAAGTAGTACTATAGCCGTTTGCTTATACCCGCCTGTTATACTCTAGAGACAAGCTGTTTAGACCTTTTAGAGTAGTTTAAGGAGTGATTTAGGGGGGCCTTTTTTAGATTCTCCTATGGCCCAAATACTGGATCTATATGTTATAGTTAGCCGGACAACTGCTATATATAGTAGGCGTAATCTCTAGAAGTATAGACCCTATATAGAATTAACAATCCTGGATATTACGATATACTATACTTAGCCCTTACGGGCCGCTTATAACGTATGTGCGCTCTACTAGAGCTTACTATCTACCTATACTCCTAATACCCTTAGGCCTTAAACTGGTTAACCCCTAAAGCCTTAAATATAAATTGTATACTAGAGATCTGTAGATTGGTTACGTTTTCTTATAAAGTGGATTAGCTGGTATTTCTCTAGTAAGAATTGAACTCTATATCATCTTGCCCATTCTATATAGGTGTTATAGGCTTTCTCTAGTGTTCTATAATTCTCTACGGCTGTTAGGCCGTATATAATTAGGTTTATATTATTAATAAAGCCTATCCCCTAGGTCGCCCCTTCCTTAAAAAAGTCGAGTAGGTTACTTATAAAGAAAAGAAAGAGTATAGGCGAGAGGGGTGATCCTTATAGTATTCCTATTATAACTGCAATAGGGGGGCTCTAGTATCCGCTAAAGACTAGTAATATTTCTTTCTGGCCTATAAACCCTTAAACAAATTATATAGTCTATTCTGGAAAGCCCTTTGCCCTAAAGATATATAGGAGGCGCTTATAGGGTATATTATTATAGGCACCACTAATATCTAAGCTAAGCATTAATACTACGAAGTCCCTTTACATCGCCTATGTAGACTTAATGGTAGTAGCAAGTAGCGTAAGTGCTAATAGTGTTAAGCAGTTCTTTCTTGCCCCTATTTAACTTTGTGGTAATAGGGCGTGTTCCTCGGCCGTGTCTACTATATAGTCCGCTATTACCCTTTCTAAGATTTTACTAAGGGTGTTTTCTAAGGCAATAGGGCGGTAGCTTTCTGGGATTAAGTAATCTGCTTTACCTTCTTTTTATAGAATAACTGTTGTTATGGATCTTCTGAGTTGTGGGTAGTAACCTATAGCAAAGTATGCTTTGGCTATATTTATAAGCTAAGGTGCTATAAGTGGTCCACAGGTTTTTAAGGCCTTATTTAGAATTCCATCTAGTCCTAATACTATATTATTTAAAAGGCGGCTAATAGTTCTGGCCATTTCCTCTATTGTTATATCGCTGTTAACCCGCAGGCGAGTTACTAGTATTTTACCTATAATATCACTAAGGTCTGCTAGAGCTGGTTAGGGGAAGAACCTTTCTATAAGGATCTTTGCCTTCTTATTATTATTATTAGTGGCCTATGTTTCCCCTACTCTTTGTAGGGGTAGTAGGTGTGGGTCTTCTACTAGGCGCCCTGCCTTTTTCTTTGACCATTTTGCCATGGCCCAAAGGCCCTTATTATGGGGGAGGCTCGGGTTAGAAGTGTGCTTATTTATAAACTATCTCCAGTTGTTCCTTGCTTCTTTTTTTAGGGTATTCTTTAACTAGTTTCTTGTGTCTTTATATCGTCTCTTATCTTCAGGGTCGTGGCTGCTTGTTAATATAATATATATTCTAAGCGTATCTTTATACTATAGCTATATAATAAGGCCTTCCTTCTTAGGTCTAGAGAGTAATAGGTTATAAGCTAACTACCTAGCTTATAATAGACGTCCATTAACACAATTCTTAACGCGGTTATATTTAGCGTTAAAAAAGCGCGCTGCTTTAGCTATAGAAGTAAATTCTTCTATAATATAGGCTGCAATGGCCTTTTAAACCTTAACCTCTTCATTAATAGAATTAGAAGTTATAGTTGTGATGTAATTTTTACAGTTTAAAGTTTAAAGTTGTATTCTGGGCACCTTGCCCACTTATATACCATGCTGTCGGCCACCTAGCTAGCAAGGTGGCATTAGTTAAGTTTATAAAAACCAAAACGTTATAGGTAAAAACACTATCTTCTAAATTAATTTTAAACTTATTTTTATTATTACTAGAGAAATCCAGTGGCTAGTAATTATTAGATAGATTTATTTAAATTAAAATATATTCCAAATATGCTATAAATACGTTATAACTAGTTACCCATAATAGTTAGTTCTATTTTAGAGCCAAGAGGTAAGTTATATAGTGGGATAAGCAATTTGCGCTCGGTTAACTACGTAATCTTATATTTTTAGCTAAGGCTACCCTATATAGGGATTGTGCATTAGCGCTTATAGTAGACCCACCCTTTAGCGTAGCTTAACCAACTTATAACTACTTAATTTTTTACTATAATAAAGATGAAAAATTATATAAAGCCTTAATCCTTACCTAATTAGGTAATAGTATTATAAGCCTTTAGGCCAAGGTTTTTGGGGTGGTCTAGAGGCTTACCAACTACGTTATTGGTTATAGTTGCTGCGTACATAAGCGCCGAGGGATTTTAACGTAATCAGTAAGCATATAGCCACCTCTAAAAACCCTCCAAAAAACCTAAAAATTGTTCTTTAATATCTTAATAACTTAATAACTATAAAAATGTATAATTAGACTTTTATACTATAAGGGATATTTTATCCCTTACTTGGGTGCACGCCTAGGGGCTCTTAGGAGCTGCCAAGGCTAGCCTTTGGCTAGTCCTTAGCACCTCCTTATAAGCACCTAGGGCCTACAGCCCTTTCCCTCCTCATCGGTTCGTCTCTGTATAAGGTATTGCCATACCTACTCTCATTACCATATCGTCCTCTTCCATCGACTCTCCTTGTGACTTATGCTCGGCTTGCCTGCTCCCTACCGTACACCTGGGCAATAGCCTTATATATACTTACTTTAAGACTTTTATTAAAGTTTTAAAATTAAAATATTTAAGTTTAAATTTAAAAGCTAAATTTTAATAAATGTTAATATATTAATAATAGCTAAAATAATTATTTTAAAACATTAATAAAAGTCTAATTATACATTTTTATAATTTATTATTGAGTTGTTGTTAAGATATTAAAGAATAATTTTTAGGTTTTTTGGTGAGTTTTTGGAGGTGGCCACTTGCCTACCGATTACGTTACCTCCATTGCCGTGGGCATCTTGAATCAACTCCACACCAAGCAACTGAAACTTCTTAAGCCGTTTATTATTGGCTCGACGTTTCTCTTTCTTTCTTTGAACCACCTGTAAGGCACTTAAGCCTCTTGATTTAGACACCGATATCGCGGACGTTATTCGATTTGCACAACACTCCATGTCACTCCTACGACTACCTCCAGAGATTCTGATACAAGTTATGGATTATGTGGGCTCGTCTTATTTCCGTGAGGACTTAGGACGCCTCACAGTCTGCAAGCGGTGGTTTGGATTTGCTCGCACTGCGTGCTTCAAGGACCTCCAACTTTCTCAAAAGACCCTACGACGTTTGCTGTCTTCTCGGGATGTGGGGAGGAGCCTGCTTCTGATCAAAGACAGCTTGGAAATTCTGGGCCTTGAACTGAAGGGATTTGAAGACTGGAGCTCTATACCGGAGCCTCAAAGCTATCCGCAGAATGGGAATGCTTTGGATGCCTTAAGTTGGGATGGGGATCTCGGACGCGCACTACTCGCAGCTTGGACAACAGTCTTGGATAACGGCCTAGCTCAACTTGCAATTATAGCCAAAGAATCTCGAAAATTGCGGATAATACGTATACAAACCTCAAGCGAAAACCATCCTCTGCTCCCTCATCTTCCCCGACGCGATTATCTCTCACTATCCACGATACGAGCCTTGCTGTCGGTGAAAAATTTAATGGTCCTGGAGCTAGACCTATGTGGCACACTCCTGATTCCGCGACAAGAGCACCGTGATGGTTTTCACGTTTGCACGAGTATCGGCGCCCTTCTTACTACTCTAAGACATCTTCGACTACGTATGCGCAGCATCTGCGCAGATGTTTTGAGACTCCAACACCATGACACCAGTTTACGCTTGAGCGAGGTGCTCGTCAACCTTAGTCTGTCTAATGAGTCACTGATGACAACGTCAGCGGCGCACTCCACACGATGCGGTTCCACAGGCGGGGGATTTCTTAAACTAAAAGCAGATATCGAGGATCAGGCAGAAGCTCTCGCGGCCCATATGGCGTCTCCCAAAATCATAAGAATCCTGACCCATTCGCTTCCGCAACTCAAAATGCGGTCGTTGGACATCTTGACCGGCAAGTGCATGATACTGGCTGACGACATGGCGTGGGAAGACGACGGCAAGACTGTCGAGGATGATTCAGACTTAGAATCCGAAATCCTAGATGATGGCTTCTCTACGTCCTCTAATGAATAACGGTAGTAACGTGTTCCACCACTCACTTGCGAACACCAGTCACTGGCGAACCCCACCAAAATCGACACGCGTTTTTGTACGATTATTCCACCACAATGAAATAAAATGAATTGAAATCTAGCCTATAGCTTCTCTAGTTACTAGTACATTGACGCCTGTTATGGCCTTGGATATGGCAATTCGAGCACGTTGGTGGTGCGCGCTGGCGCACCTGAGTAGCCTCTCTCTGAGCCTCCTCCTGCTCAGCACTTTCTAAGCTCTGAACTAAAAGCTGGCCCCGCTGAGCCTGTAGAGCTCCTCCCTGTGCAATATACCTTCGGCGCTGCTGTTGCTTCTGCTTTTTACGTTGATTGACTGCGTGGAGCTTTGTATTCTCCTTTGCAAGTATCACTGCTGAATACATAGCAAGCTGGCAGCCTTTAATAAGCTGGTTAATTGCCTGGCTGGTAGGGCTTTGTGACTGGCGCTGAAGGAGGTCACGTATAAGCCTTGCCTGCTGCTTTAGCTAAGCAATAATATGTGGTATTTCTGACGTCCATTGAGGTGCTATGCCATTGGTAATGCCTAGTGGAGAGGTGCGTACAGGTCGGTCAGGCCACGCTAAAATGTCGGCCCGATAGGCGAAACCTCCGCCTACCACACCATATTTAACTTTCCCTGTCAAACTTTGACCTCACCTTCCACCTCACCTACCATCACAGATCCATTAAAAATTAATTTAAACCCAATTTAAAATACAATAGCCACTACCCTAAAGAGCTATGTAAGCTATCTGCAACCCATTCTAAATATATTCTAATAGTTTAGGCCGCCTATAAAGCCTACCTAAAAATAGAAAGGCTTCCTAAGGGCGTGGATGCTTTTATTATGGTAAGTAGTTCTAATTATATTTAGAACACGTTCCTAATATAATACTAGCATAGTAACAAGGTGGATTTAACCATGGGGGAGGTTTTCTATTAGTATAATATCTTGCCTAATCTAGAGAATCCAGTACTGTATAGAGTAAGTAGATAAATATATTAGGTTTATAATACATTGCTAATATATTTATAACGCGTTTAGAAGAATATTAGAGATTATAGTGCCCTTAGAAACTATATAAAGAAGCATGGCCTTAGAACTAGGAATATTAGAAAAGGAGGGGCTCCTTCTATTAAAAAGTAGGAAGAAGTAATAGGTATATATTCTAAATATATTCTTAACCTGTTTATAACTAGTTACTAACCCATTATAGCCTTCTATTCCGCTATTATGGCTATATATAATTAGAACGTAATAGGAACCGCTTTTAAATATAATTCTAGTAGTCTAGGCCGCTCTACTGCTGCCTAACCCCCCTATACCCCCACTCTAGCTCCCCCTAGCCGTCCTTCTAGGACTACTGCCCTATAATTAACGGCTCCTATTTAAGAGAAAGTTATACCTATTAGATTTAAGAGTGGGCCTTAAAAAGGTAATATAAGATATTCCTAATATGTTTATAACATGTTCTAATTAAGTTCCTAGTATAACTTTCTAAAAATAGTTACTCTGCTTAAGAAATTGGGTGCTAAGGTTCTATATGCTAAGTATTTAGACACAACTTCTACTTATAAGTTAATTTAGAACCTGTTTTAAACTGGTTAAAAACATATTCTAAATTTATTATAGCTTACTTATATAAGGGTTGTCTTAATTAGAGCTACTTCCTTAATAATAGGTTGGATAATACTAAGGCTCCTACTACTCTAGCTCCTACTAAGACTTCTAAAAAGCATTTAAAGAAGTCTAGTTTAAAAGGTTTAAAGGCTATAAAGAGAAAGGCTACTAAACCTGCTAAACTTATAAAGGAGAATATTACGGCGGATTTGTTTTAATAGATAACCTAGAATCTAATTTATAATATATTTATAACATGTTACAAATGGAATCTTATAGATAGAGTTTGGACTTAAATTTAATAGGGTTCTATACCACTTTAGAACGTGTTTATAACATATTAGGTAGCGAAAATAAAAGTTATTAGTTAAATTATAATATCTATTAAAATTTACTAACTTTAGCTCTTTCTAATAACTCCCTTTATATATTTTATAATTCTAATAATTTAATTATAAATTAATTATAACTTAAATTTTAAAAATAGTATAATTATATAATAAAAAAAGCATTTATTTAAATATAAAATTTTATTAAACCTTTAAATAATATATATATATATTGTCGGAATGTTAGTCATGTAACGTGGCCACGAGACCATAAAGCAAGACTAGCTAATCTGACCTTAGAGCAACCCCTTACTTTAAGACAACAATTAACTACCAACTTCAACACCGCATACGTACCACTATAAGTGATATTCGTGCACGTTAATAAAGTAAGTATACCGACACTAATCAGTAGATGTATAAATCAGGAAATACGCAATAAGCTAGAGCTTAAGAACTGTACTAGAAACAGTATACAGATTGCCTAGCCTTGTCTATTTTAGTTAAAGGAGAAAGCTATATTACCCTTAAAGCTTGAGACCACGTATTAGCTTAACTGCTAACGCGTCAGATCGCCTAGAGAATTATATCTTTATTTGGAGAAGATTACGACCTCCCTTAAGCTTAAGAGAATTTGTACTAGCCTTATAGCCAATATAACAGATCACTAAGAGAATAGCAGTCTTACTAAGAACACTTTACAGGCCTAACGGCTGTAAAGGACGTATACACCCTTACCTTTACACCCTTACCTTAAACCTCAATCTTAACCTTAACCTTAACCTTAACTACAACCCTTGACCTTAACCTTAACCCCAACCTTAACCTTAACCTTAAACTATAATATACACAAAGACACAACAATATGGAAATTAATTGGAAGGAGAGAATCGCTAGATATGGTTATGGGATTGATATAGCAACTGCCTTAGAGGAAGACCTAGAAGAATATATAGAAACGAAAATCTACAAGTATATATATAAGAACTTTACAGATTATATATTACGGTTGCTATTCCAGGAAGAATTTAAAGGCTTTACCATTAAGGACTTTAAAAAGATACGCTCTATTACTAGAGTAAAGCTCTATACTCACCTACTCTAAAGAGGAGTATATGTCGCCACATATAGCAACAGATACCCACTTTATAAGGTTCTATATAATGCTCTTACAGAAGAGGAACCTTATAAATGGACAGATAAGGAAATTATAGGAGCTCTTAAGGAAGTCAGCCCTATAATTACAGTGGTACTATAAAAACGACTTAACTTAACACAAACAGCTCTGAAATTAAATTAAGCTATACCCCCGTTAGTTATAGCCTCTTTAGTTCCTACAACCCCCCCTAGCAGCCCACTACCTACTTATATAGTGCCAACGCCTATAAACTATTAACTACCTCTACTACCTCTAACGCCTGTAATCTAGCCTATAGCTATAGCTATAACACCTAAAATGTAAATACCTACCCCCATAACACCCTAACTAGCTATTGCATCTACACCCTAGCAAACTGCACCAACCGCTACCTAATAGTAAGCCGTACCTCCCTCTACCTAAGATTAACTACTTACTTTCCTTACTTAACTCCTACAGACGCAGAATTAGCAATTATTACCTGCGGTAACTGCCTCTACCCTCCCTTTAGCAACCGCCCCTATCCTACTTAGTTCTCCTCCTACCTAGTATCTTTACCCTAGCACTACTAATACTGACCCTGCTATGCACCTACCTATATATAGTAAGGAGGCAGCTACTATTGCTAAGATCTATACAGACAACTAGAAGTATAATAGAGTAAGTAATAGCTTTAACTTTAAGTTAACTATCTTCTATAATATCTGTAAGAGAGCTGGTCTACCTCCTAAAGGCTATATAACTATATTCCTAACCATGCTAAAGGGACTTGCTTAGGATTACTACTATAATAGCAGCCTTTTAACCAGATCATTCACTAAGGCATGTAACTATATGCGTTACTTTTTTAAAGGACTAGAGTACTATTAGAGAAACTGTCACAGTGCTGCAATGAAGTAGACTGAATAACTATGTTGTGGTATGAAGAGGGGAAGAAGGTGGAAAGGGGGTATTGTATACAAATAGTATGGCCGGCCGCCAAGTCGCTAGTGGTGGGCCAGCCAACAGTAGGGAACAGTACGAGACAGTATAAAACAGTATGCGTCAGGTCAGTGCCGTGACAGTACTCCTCTCTCCTAGATAGTTTGGTCCCCAAACTAAACAGATAACTTAAAAATAGGCAGTATACGGGGTTGCCTATTTTCTACTACAAAAATGTTAGTTCCACTTACCGCCCTTAACCAAGCCAATGGCGATTTTTTATGCCGGGCATGGAAAATCCTAATTGGTTAGTTTAGTAAATAAGGTTGGCAGAACTCCACACCACCACCCAAACCGGTCCATATGGCGTTTCTTGGCGAGAATTTGGCCAATTAGACAACTTCAACCACTAGTTAAAGTTCCATAACATCTTAACCACCACAAATTTTAATGCGGTGGTTGGCCGTGACCTTAGCATAACTTTTCCTTATCTTGTACCCAGTCTGGGGGTCCTAGCTTCTTAAGGTATTGCTTATAGAAACGCTATATAGCTTGTTTGCAACCCTTTAGGTCTTCCTCTAGCTGCCAGGTTATATCCTTGTAATATTTCCATTTAATCTTATAAGTTAGGCCCTAGGGGTCTTTATTATGTACATTAAGGATTTTTTCAAACTCCCATTTGTCTTCTATATTGCCGTTATTATCTCTCTCTGCCACTCGTCCTTATATATTACGGCGCTCTATAGTATTAATATTTGCTTAGCTAGGGATCTCTTTAGCAGCCTAGAAGCGGACCTTAGATATATAAAAGGATTTATTTACTTAGATATGGTCCAGGAGGTCTACTATAACTGCCCCTTAGTATACTGCGAGTACGGGGTATAGGCCGTCCCATTTATTGTCCTATTTCTTCTTAGGTCTGTTTATCTTTATATTTTCTAAGCTAACCATAACCATATCACCTTTATAGAATAACGCGCTCTTATCCCTACGGGTATTAGTATTGTCTTTATAGTGTTACTATAAAATCCGGGCTAGGGCCTTGAGCTATATTAATATCCACTTAAAGCGGTTGGCCATAGAGTCTGCGTAGAAGAACTCCTTCTTTACTTATACTAATAGTGTTGGTAGGTGGGGGCCAGCAGGCTCGATTCTAAGGCGAGGGTTAAAGCCATAGTTTGTAAAAAATAGGGAGATGCCTGTACTCTTGTTAACTTGGTTATTTATAGCAAACTTGGCGAGCGGCAGGTAGTTAACCTAGTTGTCCTATATAAAGCTAACAAAAGCACAAAGGTATTTATTTATGGCGGCGTTAATAATTTTAGTTTGGCCGTCCGTTTTTAGGTACTAGGCTGAGCTTAGTTATAAGGTTGTCTTAAAGCGTTTATTTAGTTATTGCCAGAAGTCGCTAACAAATTATATGCTGTAATTGGAGATAATCGTGCTTAGTGCACTGTGGAGCTTATATATGTTGTTAACAAAGCTATTAACTAGCTCCTCTGTTAAGAGTCCTATTACTAGAATAAGGTGTTATATTTTAGTTAGGTAGTCCACAATAACAAGGATATATTTGTATGCCTTGCTGTGGCGTTAGCATACTGGCAGTGTTATGATATAGTTGATTGAGATATCGGTCTATAGGCGGGCGGGTAATTCTAGTGGCTTTAGGAAACCGGGCGGGGCAGAACAGAGGGTCTTAGTGCAAAAGTATAGGGCATAGTCTTTAATAAAGGTAGCCGTAAACTGGGAGATTCCTGGCTACCAGTATGTTTAGTTTAAGAGGTTAAGAGTCTTAACCCAGCTAGGGTAACTAGCGGGGCCGCTACTATAAGAGCGATGGGTAACTTCTAGGCGAAGGTCTAGGGCGTTAGGGACAAAGAGATGTTAATAAAAGTAGATCTGTCTATTAACAATACTACATTCTGACTTATTGTAACGGAGTAATTTCCTAATCTTTTTTAGCTAACGGCAAGCTTTCTAATTACGTAGGGCTGCTACTATATCTCTTATAAGTTCGTTCTCCTAGTATCCTAGCTGGATTAACTTGTTCAGTAACTTTTCGGCTATTTTAGGGTCTAGAGCGGCTATAAACTCCGCGTTGTTAGAGTTACGGGACTTGTATAGTAATTCTTCTAAAATCATAGGGTTAACTTTCTAGGGTGGTATAACAACTTAGGCTTGGTGGCGGAGGCGTTTATTATTAGCGTCCTTAGGCCTTATTCCTAGTAGCTAGCTTAAGGCGTTAGGGAGCGTGGCTTTGCTACTAGGTCTATATATAATTATAAAGTTAAACTATAAAAGGAACTCTGCCTACTGGATTTAGCGCTAGTTTAGCTGCTTAGTAGTTATAAACGTCTATAGGTTTTTATAGTTGGTGATGATTTTAAACGGCTCCTTAGTCCCTTATAGCTTAGGATGCCATTCCTCTAAAGCCTTAATAATAGCTAGGAGTTCTTTATTGTAGATTTTATAGTTACATTCTAGCGCGGAGTGCTTTGCGGAGAAGAATATAACCGGTCTTAATTTTCCGTTATTATTATACTGGAAAAGGACTCCGCTAGAAGTCTAATTTAATGCGTTTGTCTCTACTACTGTTTTCTTTATATAGTTATAGTATGCTAGTACTGGTGCTAAAGTAAAGGCTCCCTTAAGGGCCTTAAATGATTTGGCTTGTTCTAGTCCCTATAGCTATCCAATATCCTTCTTTAGGAGTTTTGTCATAGGTATAGCAATAGTAGAGTAGCCTTAGATAAATTGTTAGTAGAAGTTTGCAAAGCTAAGAAATTGTTATAGTTCTTTAATTAATATTAGGTCCTTCTATTCCTATAAGGCCTGTATCTTCTTAGGGTCCATAGTTATACTATTAGTCGAGATAATTAAGCCAAGGTATTTTGTTTTAATAGAGTAGAACTTAAACTTATTAATATTAATCTAAAGTCCAGCATTACCAAGTCTTTGGATAACTTTATTTACATACTTAGTGTACTTGGCGTGTGTTTTAGAAAAGACAAGGACGTCGTTAAGGTAGGTAGTGCAGTAGTTATTAAAGGCGTTATATAGAATATAGTTAATATAGTTCTAGAACGTAGCAGGTGCGTTATAGAGGCCGAATAGTATAACTAGTATCTTATAGAGTCTAAACCAGGTAATAAATACTGTAAGCTATTTATAGCCCTCCGCAATCCAGATCCGGTTAAACGCAGCAATTATATTAAGTTTAGTAAAGTACTTGGCGCCATAAAGTACGTCAAGTGTCTCGCGGATTAGTGGCAGTGGGTATTAATTCTTAATAGTAACTATATTTAGGCCTTAGTAGTTATAGTAGATTTATACACCGCCACTAAACTTAGTAGTGAGGAGGAGTAGTACGGTAGCTAGTAAGGTTAATTTGCGGATAAAACCCTTATCTAGCATTTTATCAATCCACTTCTTTATACACCTAAGTTTAGCAGGTAAGAGTGGTCTATTTTTATAGTATAGGGCCTAGTTTCCGGGGGTGATCTCAATTTTATAGTCCCATAGTTGGTAAGGGGGCAGCTTGTCTGCGTTTTTAGGGAGGAAGTGCTTAATATATTTACTAAACTCCTTTAGTAGGCGTTATAGAATATCTTCGCGGGTCAATCCTAGTTTGCCTTTTAGGAATTTTTTAACATCAGTGTCGACTATCTTCCGATATAAAAGCTCAGGTTTGGTTTTTAGATTTATCTTAAGGAAGTTATAGAAATAGGGGGGGAGCACTTTACAGGCTTCCTTTATTATATAGTTACCTTCTACTAGCCGGCGGAAAGACCTTTCTGATAGGTTCGGTACTTCTATTAGGCCTATAGGCAGCTCTTTAAGCAGCTGTCAGTGCTTATCTTATTTAACCAGTTCTACTAGCTCCGCCATATAGATCCTTATCACCTTTACGTCTTTTTATTTACAGAACTGGGTAAAATTAACAGTATAAGTACATTTAATATTGTCCAGGTTGGGGCGTGTCTAGCTCTCTAGTGCTACGGCTAGGCTAGCATGGCTTGGTTGGCCTAGGGGGGCAGAAACGAGGCGGCGGCCCTATACGGTATACGCGGAAGACGGGTATAAGGTTAGGCGTTGTGGTGGCGCGGTTTCTATTATCTGGGTCTTAGTAGTTCTATGGCTAGTTCTTACTATAACGCAAGCTGTAGTGTGCGTATATAGCATATAGCTTAGTTCTAGGTGTTGGGCTAAGCGGCTAGGGTTTAAACAGTGCCTAGGTTAGGGTTGGATTCTTAGTAGTAGTGGTATAAAGCGGACCTTTTTCCTTGGTCTCAGTAGGGCTAGCTAGCCTATTATTTTAGTCTTAAGTGCTGGGTTAGTCCAGTCTTCCACTATCTTATTTCTTTATAGCTGTACAGGCTCCCCTTTATCAGAAACGTCTTCTACTATTAGGGCTTTATATATAGTTCTAGGCACTAGGCTTGGTAGTGCTAAGTATCTATATAGGGCGTCCCTGCTAACGTCAGCTATCCCCTATAGGAGGCAGTGCTTAGAGCAGTAGTCTAAGTCAAAGCGGATCTTAAGTTTCCTAAAGCTGGGATAGGGCTCATGCTTTTAAAGCTAGGGCATACCTAGGATAATTAGGGTAGTAGGCGAGAGTTTAGTAACAAAAAAGAGTATAGCTTCAGTATAGAGGCCGATTAACATTCGGGTGGTAAAGTAGTCTATAATAAGCGAAGTTGGGATGCTATCTATAAGGCGCAGTAGCCTAGGTGCCAGTAGCTTCTTAGTTATAACATTATACTTTCTTATAATAAACTCTGCGTCGGCAAATGCCATTATAGTACTACTAGAGTTTACTAGGCTTACTATATCAATATAAACTTGGGGGTATAGGTTATATAATAAGGAGAGTTAGGTTTAAATAAGGATTAATTTCTTATTACTATTTACTAATTTAAAATTAAGTAGTAGTTTACTAATAGAAAGGACTAATTAATCTAGTAATAGAGACCTAATCTTCTTATCTTCCTCCTTATATAGTTTAGACCTTTGGGCGCAACTTAGTCTAAGGGTCTGCCTTTTAACAACTAGGGTATAGGGCTGTCTTAGTAGGGCGGTCCAGTGTCCGTCTAGCTAGCGGTGTTGGTCTCTATTTTGGTTAGGGTATAAGAAGACAATACCTCGCTAATAATATGGCCGTGTTCGTATTCGCTAGCACAAAGTTGCTAATACTAGGCATTGTTAACGGGTTGGGCTCCTATATAGGGCATAGTTTAGAGTAACTAAGCCGTAGGGTTAAAGGGGGGGGGTTATCCGCCGCAGCCATAATAGGCTCCATGGTTGCCGCGTCTATAATAGACTCCATAGTTGCCGCGTCCGCGGTTATTTGTTCGCGTTATTTAACGGGGTAGCATTAGGACTAGGTTTACTGTCTTAGTAGGGTTATAGGCATCCTTCCAGTGGCTAGGTAGGCTATAGGCAAGGCACAGTCTATTATTAATATGGCGCTTGCGCTCCGTGTCTAAGATTCTATTAAGGTCTATAGGTTCTCTAGTTACTGCTAGGGTTGGAGTTAACATAGGGATAGGGGCTTAGGTAAGTAGGTAGTAGTTAGCGTTCTTCTTAAGGTTGGCTTAGTATGTATAGTTCGCGAGGTTTTTAGCAAATATATCCATCTGCTTACTCTAACCTATATAGTTACTATTGTTAATTTTATAGGCTAGTCTAAGTACCAGCTCTTCTATCTTTAGAGAAATAAACTTTTGGAGTAGGTCTACCTTTTGTTTATCTGTTTTCTTAGCGCGGACTATTAGCTTATTAAGCTCTCCCTTCTAGGACCAGTAATTACGCTTACCTTAGGGGAAATAGTTAAGCTTATTCTTTACAACCTAGGTTATATTAAGGACCTTATAGTAAGTAGTAAGGTCTTTAAGCATATCTTCCTTAATAGGCCATTTTTATGTAGATGTATTATTTAGGTTTTTATACATAAGCTTTAGGCCCTACTTAATAAACTTATAGGCCTTGTCCTCTAGCATATCTAAGATATAAAGGATCTGGGACTAAACTGTGTTAAAGTAGTCCTAGTCCCGGTTAAAGACTCCCTTAATCTTAATATACCAGGTCTTAAAATTAGCTTATTATTCTAGCGGGGTGCCTTTTCCGCTAAATATTAGCGGGTCTTTAAATCTCCGTTTTTTCTACTAGGTTACTACTGTTGTTATAGGGGTTAATTGTTTTAGAACGGTAATAGTCTCTACCTAAGAGTTAATAGTTCCTGTTTAAAAAGCGATAAGGGCACTAAGGTTTTCATTAGCTTTCTTATTAGCAGTATTTATGTTATACATACACTATAGTCCTACTTTAATGTTGTTAAGGAACTTATTGGTATAGTTAACAAGGGTAAGGTAAGCTTTGCTAGGCTTAAAGGTCTTAGGGTATGGTGGGGAGCGGTAGATTATCTACGCGATATTAGGGTATATCTCTATAAATAGGTCTACAAAAACGTTGCGGGGGTTCTAGGTTTCAGCCATTTTGGTATTATTAGTGTCGCCCATCTAGGCGCTAGGTAAAAACTGAGGATTGTTCTAGGACTATGCTGGGGATATATTGGTTTTAGCAGAGGCGCGCGCAGGTCGCGATTGCTCTGGGGCGGAGGTTAATTAGCTAGGGTACGGGGAATTAGTAATCGCAATAGGGCGCAAATTAAAGATACTACAAACTGTTATAGTGCTGTAATAAAGTAGACTGAATAACTATGTTGTGGTATAAAGAGGGGAAGAAGGTGGAAAGGGGGTATTGTATACAAATAGTAGGGCCGGCCGCCAAGTCGCTAGTGGTGGGCCAGCCAACAGTAGGGAACAGTACGAGATAGTATAAAACAGTA
>Ga0307507_10007200_pt1 | contig 16380 bp, 20 predicted proteins | sample 7_EM_MG_FD_207223 | JGI IMG/M metagenome (GOLD analysis project Ga0307507, IMG submission 207223) | Populus trichocarpa ectomycorrhiza microbial communities from riparian zone in the Pacific Northwest, United States - 7_EM | ecosystem: Host-associated > Plants > Roots > Unclassified | place... | reverse complement strand
CTAACCCAATTATTTTTGCCAAGGCTACCCCCTTTCCAGGGATGAGAATGCGATAGGGGGAGATCTTCATGGGGTACTCGGGATGAGAGGGGAATGAATGGTGAATCAGGAGGTGTGATGGTGTTGTATGCAGAGTCTGGAAGCACGGGAGGTAAGGTTTCAGTAGCTACTAGCATCCAGATGTCAGTGTGGATGCAACCGTGCCTCCTGACGCACCTGGCGCAACTGAGTCCCGCAACCCACCACAGAACGCACCTGGCGCCACAGGCGCAAAGTTACCCACACCTAGCATCCTGACGCAACATCGGCGTACCAGACGCATGATAATTTTTTGCTGATGTCATATAGGGGTTCTTCCATCAACCCTAACCCTCTGTGACTCATACTCTTGCATCATGTGACTCATGACTTATAGTGTAAAAGACAAAAACCGCTGACTAACAATTATTAGTCATGAGAAATCTGCCTTCCTTAGTTACCCTTTGTGACATAATTCGATTTTGAGCTTGAATTGGATTTGGCAGCTGAAGAATCTCTACAAGTTCTTCAACTTCACTTCTTGTAAACCTTTAACAAGTAAGTACAATTCTGTCTTCCATTTTATCTTTTTCTCTTACATTTATTATGTATAAAGTAATAATCTGGTCTAACATACCAGAATTGGTTTCTCCATTCTTCCTCAGTCAAACTCTCCAACCCAACCTTCCGCCTTCCCTTAATGGCCCCTGTTTTCGACTGTTCTCATGAGAGAGTGTAAAACGAAGGTGTTGTAGTAAAACTAATATTCTGGCACTTCGCTTGTGGAGGAATTGCCGGGCAAGCATTGTTCAAAAGAATTGGTATATCAGGTATGTTGTTCATAACAGTGCCGATGGGCTTTCATATTATTCTATCAATACACTAAATATATCATGCTACCGTCATTACAGGTAATTGAGCTGTCATACCACCTGGAGTCTTTGCGCAAACTCTTTCCACTACCTAGGTCCCTTTTCTCCTAACCGCCACCTAGGTCCCCCTGCGCAAAATCTCTACTGTATGATATCTTACTCTCTAGAACTCTAGTGCCGGGACTGAGTAAGGCTAAGAGAATCAAGCTGTACGGGCATTAGCTGATTAAGGAAGACCTTTCAAAAAATAAATCACGGAATACAAATTACGGCAGGTTGTTGCCAAATATTAATGAACGACGGAAATCCATAAGATCCGCAGCTGCCTTGTCTTGAACCGCATCGCAGTGCAATTTCACAATGGTCTTTTTTTTCTTCATCTTCTTCTTCTTGATATTTGTCTTCCCTTCTGCGCCTATTATATCTCCATCATCTTCGGTGGTGCAGGAGATGCAGGAAATCAGACAGAAGAAGAATGTGTTCCCTTTTTCATCTAGAATGAGGATAGGGAGTAGAGAAGGGCTCCCTTGAGGGAATGAATTTCCTTTAATCCTGTGGTGCTTCGAGTAGGGATAAAAAGGCCCGCGTTAAGATAAAGTTTACAACGAAGGTTAGCTGTGGTATAATGCACACCTTGATTGAACCACGGATTCCTTTTTCTCGTTTGAGACGGGGTTTTTTTTTGTCGAGTCGGGTGATTTATATCAAACGAGCTCCAATTCTATGATACAGTCCAATCACACATGCTCTACTAAGACAAGAAAGGCGCTGTACTCGAGTACTAGTACTGTTGCAGGGGGTGCAATTCATGCGTATTGGAGCAGGATGAAAAAGACGCCAAGCCTGAAGAATGGATTTTTGCAGCCTTGGCACTGGCATCTATGGGTATAAAAGGGATTCCTGCCCAAACTTTTCTTCTTCTCTACGGCAATCCCTTATCGTCCTGATCAGATTTTTTCCACCGGTCTGGGCCATTTACATTTTGCCTAGAACATGGGCAACTGTCCCTCGCAAAATTTCGCTAACAGTATCTAATTCACTTCCACCTGGTACAAGTTTGGTATGTCATTTTCCCTCAGAAACCTCTTAGCGGACTTTTCAATTGCTAATGTAATCTCCCTTGAGTGTATAGATAGTAGTCTTGCGGACAAACAATAGTAGGTACAAATAGTTAGGAATTTTTTACATGCATAACCTTTCTCACAAATCGGGCCTTTTCTCCTCCAACCCCTCTTGCGAAGCGGGATACTTGTGACATTATACTTTCTGACTGCGCGTTGCCTCTGCTTTCACTAGGCCTGTGTTCATGGGTCTTTGTTATTTAATACCAGCCTTCGAAATGTGGGGCAGGAAGCCATTTTCCTCCGTGGTTCCTGCCAAAGCCATTTTTGTGGAGTCTGGAATAATGGCGGACCTAATAACCTCCTTGGGGGATAGGTCAGACGAAGGTGGGCGTGGATAGCATAACTTCGGAGAGAATGGCTGGCGTCGCCCAGGGCTGAGCTTTTCGTAGGTTGGCTACGACTAGGCTTGTAGTCTAACTCCGCTTCCGTTGAGATAGTGGACATGGAGCGGACTTCTCGTGTTGTCCAAAGTGATCTCCATTTCAGCCTTTTTCTTTCCCTTCCTTTAAAAGAGATTAGTAAGTTAGATGTTCTGTGAAGGGTAGGTGAAAGGCGTTTGATTGGGCCTGTCGCATTTGAATGATAGCGAGGTGCTTGTTTGTCGCCATCCCTTCTAGGCATGTATGAACCATATGATACCAATTCCCTAAGACCAGAACAGTTCTGTAGTACCGTCCCATTCAACGGATTTGCTGTAAACGACAGGGTGGTCTTCGATTGGAGTGATTCTGGGAACTCGGAATTCGGGGGTCAGGGGTGGGGCTCGCTGGAGGCTTCGACAATTGGAAACCGGGTGGTGGAATTATTACACCGTGTAGACATTCTAGGCTCTCGAGACGTGTCACTGGTAGTATGATAGTCCATTATTTAAGTGTGAGCTTCGTTTAGGAGCTCAAGGGGTTGAAATTTCCTGAAGACACTTGCAGGTGCGGGGGCAAATTTGTTATAATAATATTATGACACTTGCATCTCGTGTGGTGGGGTTTCCAGACTCCAAGACCCCACTTGCCCCGCTTGAACAACAAAGTTAGCGTGCTTCCACGCTCCAGCACCCGGTCGAATACCAGTTGTCCCCCATATTGGCACTCGTGTAGATCTTGGTATTTCCGAGTTGGCTTTGAACTTCTGCATTTCTCTCCGAAGAGTAACCCTATCTAATTGGCCCAACCACTCCTTTATAGGTCTCGCACAGGCCACGATACGGTAACAGTCACCGATTCCTTTCCCTTTCCTCCTGTCTCGAACTGAGAACTACATATAAAAATAAGGATCTTGGGCTCTCATTATGCAATCAGGAATTACTGGTCAGTCCTTCTTGAGCACGAAGACAAGACTCTATTCGAAGCTCCTTGCTAACAGTATGGGTATTTAATTAATAGCATCCCAGGAGCTTCTGGATGCTTTCCGAGCTGTTGTCTTAGATTCTAGCGTGCGCGGCCTTATCGTGGGAATCGAAAATGAAGCTCTTGTGTCTAAAGAAACTCTCCCCTCCACCGGCTCCTTCGATGATGATCTCGGCCAATTGGATGGACATCTGATGGATAACCAGCCAGCATATATTATTCTACGAAGGAGGGATCGGGATTCACGTGTTGCACCATTTATCTGCATTGCTTATGTTCCCGACATAGCAAATGTGAGGCAGAAGACGTTATTTGCGTCTACTAGGAATACTCTTCTCAGGGAGCTTGGGTCCGATCGATTTGGGGAGTCTATTTTTGCTACTACGAAGGAGGAACTAACAGCGGAAGGGTTTAAAAGACATGACGCTCATCTAGCAAAGTACATTATCCCTCCCGAAATACCATGAGATAGTCTTTGCTAAGAGCATCGTAGCCCGGCGCCGCTTACAGAGGAGGAAAGAATCTTGAAAGAAGTTAAGGAGGCGGAGGCTGAAGCCTCGACTGGGGCGTCAGCGAAGAAGGCTACTAGCAGGGGGGTGGTCACGCCTGTGACCGAGGAGGCTCTTGAGGCCCTGAGAAACCTAAGGTCCGGGGGATTTATCAATTTGGTGCAGCTAGTAAATCCTTTCTCTCTTACGTGCTACTAAGATATACTAATCTTTGGTCCTCTAAGGCCGTAAATATCGAAAAGGAGCAGATAGAGCTCGCCAGCGCGAGTACTGCTGCTGTTGGAGATTTTACTAGGGTTATTCCTGACGATACCCCGCGGTATTCATTCTTTTTATTCAATCGTAGGTCTTCTCCCTCAGTGAGCGGGTGCAGGTCTGACAACCCCGTAGATGTGTTCGAAGGACAGCAAGAGTCTCCAATAGGTAATCCCGAAACTCTGACTTAAGTGATATCGAGTATGATAGCATCTAATATGTCTGTAGTATTTATCTACACTTGCCCACCCCAAAGCAAGATCAAGGAGAGAATGATCTACGCTGCTTCTCGTGGGAGCGTAGTAGCTTCGGCTGAGGCGGATGCTGGTCTTAAGATTGCTAAAAGGGTCAGTATCAGAAACTCTTGAGGGTCCTTAATTGTTGGTAATTCAAAGATGCTGTTTCTAACAATTCAACAGTTGGAGGCTTCATCTGCCAGTGATGTTAGTGAATTGCAGCTCCTTGAGGAATTTCATCCCAAAAAGGAAGAGAAAGAGTCTTTCTCAAGACCAAAGAGGCCAGGGCGTAGATAGCGTTGTTACAACGGCCAGTGGGATTAGGCGTCGATGGTGTGATGAGAGAGAATAAAGGCCCACTATTCCAGTTTCGCAAACACTTGAAGAAGAAAATTATTTTGTTTCCAGTGATAAACTAGATTTATGGCGAATAGAGTGGAGGTGAGTGCTGTAGGAAATGAGCTTGTATCAGTACTGGTGAGGTCTATATCTACATAGCTTGAATAAATCTCTAAAAATTATCCGGGACAGCGGGGTGCGACTGTGCTAATCCAAACCCCTGTCTGTGATGTGAGTATGGCGCAATTTCTCGGCTGCACAGAATTTCGTTGTTTTTTTTACCCTTCAAAGGGATACTCGAGTACATACGAGTACCGCACACCTGGGATGCTCAAGGGTTAGGGTTCTCTCAACATCGTTCTCGGATTGGGATCCCAACTCTTCCACTCCACATCCCCTTGAGACTTAGACTGCCGAGGTGTTCAAGTACCATATTAACTCGATAAATTAAGTAGCGCCTTAGCAGAGTTTGATCGCCTACCGGTAAGACAAGTGAATTTGGAGAAGATCGTAGGTTAGCAGGGGATTGAAGCTTCTTGACAGCAGTTAAAGCGATCTTCCTATTCCCCTTTTGTTCACTACTAGGCTGTCTAGGGAGCTTTGTTTCAAAACGGAGATTAGAACCCTGCACGAAGATACCCGATTTGTCGAGTTAATACGGTACTCGAGTACTCTCACCACCACCACCATCCCTTTCCTTAGATCATCATTGCGATGAGAAGAGTAGTAGTGACAGGCGTGGGGGCAGTTACTCCTCTTGCTGTTGGTAAGTGCTGCTCACCCCAAATCTCACAGGCCCAGGCTGATGGATACAGGCGCCGCTAAGTCCTGGCAACGACTCGTAGAGGGCCGGTGTGGTATTGGATCCATCAAGAATCGGCCCGAATTCAATGGCATACCTAGCCAAGTCGCCGCTACCATACCGTTCGGCACATCTAGAGATGGGGGGTGGGATCCCAGCGAATGGCTAGGAGGAGGAGATGCACGAAGGATGGCGCTTTTCGCGCAATACGCAATTGCAGCAGCGGAAGAAGCACTGGGTGATGCCCGGTGGAGGCCAACAAGCCAGGACGAACGGGAGCGAACTGTACTTCACCTTTCGAGGTCTAGGCTTAACGGAGAGAGGTGAGAAGGTTACTTATGGGTCATAGGGAGTCTGTTTAGGATCTGGAATCGGCAGTTTAAACGATATGTACGATGCCTCAACGACTTTCTCAGAAGGCGTGAGTTGTGATTTTGGAGAAGAAAAAAAAAGAACGCCCTGGCTAAGGAAATCTTAGGGCGTCAAGAAACTGAGTGCCCTTTTCGTTCCCCGGCTGCTCATAAATCTTGCTGCCGGGCACATCACCATGAAGCACCGGTTCCAAGTTAGTTCTTATTCTACTCTCTCACATTTTCTCTTATTCTCGTTAGAAAAAGTCCTATCAGTCGAGTTCAACTCTGGGGGCTGGTTTCAAGACACCAACAAGGCCAGAGTAGGAATTTTCAGAGGACTCAGAGCTCCGCGATCGTCATTTCCTTTGCTTTTGGAAGCCCAAATGACATCAAACAGGCTCTTTTTGGGTTAGCAGGTGGCTTGAAACTGGTCCCAGCGCTCTCTCTACTAGTCAGATTCAAAGTATTCGGAAATCTTGGCGCTAAGATATTACCGCCGGGGAAGTAAATGGGGTCCGAATTTCCCAATACTTTTGAACTTGACAAGTACTCTAAGTTGAACTCGACTGGCGAGACTTTTTCTAACGAGAATAGTGCAACTTCTAGGCTAAGCAATACCGTAACACCTCAAGGGCCCTAACCATGCTGTATCCACCGCTTGCACGACGGGTGCGCATTCCATCGGCGACGCTAGCCGTTTCATACAATTTGGCGACGCAGACGTGATGATCGCCGGGGGCAGCGAAGCGTGTATTCACCCCCTAGGCCTAGCGGGGTTTTCCCGATTAAAGAGTCTGTCATCAGACTCTAACAGTCACCCGGAGCGATCTTCTCGCCCCTTCGACCGTGACCGCTCCGGATTCGTTATGGGCGAGGGCGCTGGGGTCCTCGTGCTTGAAGAGCTTGAGCATGCCCGCGCCCGCGGGGTGACCCCCTACGCAGAACTCCGAGGATACGGATTGTCTTCGGATGCCCACCACATAACTGCCCCACCGGAGGATGGGGGTGGAGCGTATCTTGCTATGAAAAGAGCGCTGCAACACGCTCGGATCAAGCCAAGGGACGTGGGCTACATAAACGCCCATGCAACTTCGACCCTACTTGGTGACGCGGCGGAGAATAATGCTATCAAGTGGTTGATGCTTGGAGAAGATGGGCACAAAAAGGCTTCTGATGTGAATGTTTCTAGCTCAAAGGGAGCTATCGGACATCTACTTGGTGCGGCTGGCGCTGTGGAGGCGATTTTTGCGATCAAAGCTTTGGATGAGGTCTCCCCCCCTCTTCCTGATTCAAATCTCGGGATACTGATGTACTGCAGGATCTCCTACCGCCTACGTTAAACCTGGAAAACACCACGGAGGGGTTTGACTGTAATTACGTTCCCCTGAAGGCGCAGAGCAAGAAGGTAGGAGTGGCCATTTCGAACAGCTTTGGGTTTGGGGGCACGAACGCTAGCCTTTGCTTCTCGAAGGTTGCCTGATTGAACATCGGCTGGAAGTGGCAGTGGTAGCACTAGTATTGTCAGAGGTGGCATACGACACCTTGTAGTGTGCTTAACTATTCGTATGCTTGCTTAGTTGTTTCCTCGGCTGCGGAGTCGAAGTTTGTTTCTAGATTTATTCGATAAAAGGGGGTTTAGGAGGGATTGAGCGAAGGAGAGGACGAAGACTTGAATTTTCCGGAGAAGCGGACATCATTTGAGACATCTTTCTTTCGTCTTTTCCTTTTCACTTCTGAGCTATTGTGACACCAAATAAACTGTCGTGCCGAATCCCACAAAGGAACGCCCATTCCTGGAGGACATCCGACAGTACACACTGCCAAGCAGCAGTTTTTTTCATTACTTTCCTCAACTAATTATCAGATATTTCTACTGAGCGAGTGAGGAGTGATTTGGCGCTTGGGGGTGAGAGGTCCCCTTTGGGGGACTTGGCGGTAGTGCGAGGTCTGGTGCCCCGTAGTAGAGTGAGAGACCAATCAAGCAATCAAGAATTCACACTTGGCGATGGGGGCGCTGTTGGGACTTGGGGGCGCCTGGGCCCTGCGGTCGAAGGGGGGATTCGAGAGGCTTGGATTTCATTGCAGAGAGAGCGATATTGAACTAACCTGGGAGAAGAATAGGCGATTGGTGATCTTTAGAAATTGCCAACAGAGTGAGAGATTGTGGATTTTGAGACTAAGAACACTGGTTGGCTGATGGAGGGTGTAGGAACACGCTCGCAGTTAAGTTACAATGCAACTAATTATTCAGATGACTAACAGAAAGGGCACCGATATATCAGGTAGTGAAGCGCCGATCTACTCTCACACAAGCCCTTACTTTCCCAATACCCACAAACCTTCAAGGGTACCATTAACCCTAAGCTTGTTGCTGAAGGCTTTCCAGAAATCTGACTCTAGCGATGGGAAGCGCTTGGGGATATCTATGCGATGATCTGCAAGCGGGAATCTGTCGAGCCTATGAAGGTAGTCGAGAAGGTGCTTGATCGCCATGGATTCCGGATCACCGTTTTTAGCTTGCTGATGGTTGAGGTATGCTTGATAGCGACCAACAAGACGAATTAGAATTTGAGCGGTATTATAGCTGTCATATCCAGCTTCGTGGGCGAGCCTGGAGGTGAGGTAGCGGGTGTATCCAACGTCGAGTCCTAGATGGTGTTAGAATATGACTGGGGCAGATTGGCGGTGGTTAGAAATACCGATTGCGGGATAATCTTGGGTGGAGAGAAGGTCCCAGATTCCTTGTAAATTAGAGCCGTAGGTTGCTGTCTCTGTATCGCAGGTCGCTATAAATTTGGTATCAATTACCCTGTGTGTCAAGATTAGTTGGGCGCAATTTCCGTAGATGTCTGGTTGTAGGTCTCAGGAGTTGGAGCCTACATTGGGAAATCCTCATGTATAGCATGCGCAAACTCTTTTGAAGTGCTAGGTAAGGGTCCGATAAAGCATTCATAGAGGTTGATCAGGTCAGTGAATAGATTGTGACCAACAAGAGGCTTCCGCGAAGCAAAAAGAGCATCGATAATGTGTCGCAGGCCAATTCCTCTCTCTACATCAGTTTCAAAGCGTGCTCGGCGCTCATCGCGCTTCATCTTTTCGGCGGCTGGGTCAGTCCGTATTACCTGGACAAAAGTTGGCCTACCCAAAGTCTGAAGATGAGGGAATTTCTTTCTGACTACTTGATGTATAAGTCGTTTTTGATAACTATTGACTCCTTGGCCGACGGTTGAGATGTTGACAAAATCGAAAGTAGGCTGAATCCACGCCGGTTAACAAACGTTTGAAAGGGGGCTGGTGGTGGTGGAAAAGTGTACATTCGGATCATCCACCCATTCTTGAATCTCGGCGATAAAGTCCTTGACCTATTGGGGAAAACGAGTAGCGCAGGTTAGAGAGATCCATCAATATGCTAGAGGGATTGGACCACACAAATTGTTGGGACGCATCATCAATGTGAATATCTTCCTTAAGTTCTTGAGCTAGGCGATTTTCCCTTTCGATCACATACCGTTCCTCTCTACGACTTAAATAGCGGATCCCTGAGGTGTATGTAGAATTGAAATTAAAGCCGCTTTCTAGAAGAAAGCCGATAGCGCTTGCCTGCACAACGTATTCACGATCCAAGCCAAACTTTGGCTCAGAATTAGGGTTCACAAAAAAGTTAAATGGCCGGCAAATGTAGGATTCTGATTGAGCGTTAGAATGGCAGCCACAGGACCAGGGGATCACTGAGGTGGGAGCTGACCAAGCACCTCATCGTAAGACACTGCACATAGTCCAAGTTGTAGCACTTGGAACCTCTCGGCTGCTGTCTTGACTTCCTGGTATCGTTCTTCCAGAGTTTGTTTTCTGTTAAGCGGAGCATTGCGCGGCCCGAAGGTTTTGTGTATTCCGCTCAATTCGAGATCGATGGCCACTAAGAAGTTAAGGTAAGAAAGTGGACTAAAAGCATAATAACTATCACAGTAGGAGATGATAACGAACCAAAGGAAGAGTTTTCGATGCTGCTGATTATGTCGGGCAAGAGCTGCCGGAAGTTTGAGTTGTTAACATCCATTTGAGTTTCTAGAGGTAGGGATAAAGCAAAAATAGGGAGGTAGGGGATATTGGCAAGGTGGTCGAGAGGAGGGTGAACTACGAGAGTACCAATGATGTTGGTGTGAGATGTGGCGGGCCCGAGAGTTGCCGGGAGGGTGGTAGATGAGGGATGAGTTTAAGAGAAAAGGGGGAATTAAGGTTGGAGATCCAGTGGGGACCCTGGGAAGAGATAGTGGAGGCTTTGGCACAGGAAAAATTGAGGAGTGAGGAGTGAGGGTTTGCTTTGTTGTAGCTGGAGTGTGGGGTAACGCGGGGTCAAACATCACGAATTCCGGGTGGACGCGACGAGGCTGAAATGTACCGTGTTCTGCTCGGGCATGATGGGGTCACAGGTAACTTGTGTAGGGATAGTCTGTTACATTCAGAGAAGTGGGGTCAATACTGGACTGGTATGATACTTGTATCGGCGGGGTACACTAGAGCAGAGTACCATACTCGTAAGGAATGGCTGTAAAACTGTGAGCTTCACTGGTACATGTCCGGGAACAGGGTATTCGTACTGATTAGTGATCGCTGTAGGGTAAATGAGAGCTTATTTCACCTTTCGTCTCCAATGCAATCCGGTGGGTTAGAGGGCTGATCTATCGGGAGGGTAACCTTTATGTTAACCAGGGCCCAGGAATGGATTAATACCATGGGCGAGCTACGTATGATACCCTGAAGGTATTCAAACTTATAGTCTAGTGCAAACTCGTCCATTACAATACAAGTACTGTACGCTACTACTACAATAACTAGAAGAAAAAATGACACATTACACTGGTCCTGACCACCGCCGGGCTCTTTATTTGGGATGTTTTTCTCTATCTTTTAAACAATCGAAGGAAAGAGGGAAGCAAAAAATCATAGACGGAAGTTATTACGAGAAACACGAAAGGAACGGTGAGAGAAATGGTAGGCTAAAGGGATGCCAAAGGAAGAGAGAAGTAAGCCCATCGAAGGAAAGAAACTCCAAACACCCCGCACTCACAACTATCAATACAACATGCCCGGCCTGAGCAACTCAAATATAGGTCACCTTCATTCCCATTCCCACAGTACGGGTAGTCTTGATCCAAGCCAGCATTAACAACCTCCTAACCTTCTCCCTGACTCGACGCTTGCTGGTCATCCAGACTACCATGGCCAACATGATGACTGTTCGCAGCAGCGTGAACCTGCCGTGGGCTGTGTACATTTGTGACTGTAATCTATTGAGGAGGGCGGTGGTGGTGGAGAATAGCGACGTCGTGCTCTTGTTCTTGGAGCCGCCCCGTGCGCTGATGGTTCCCGCAGTATCTTCGCTTCTGGCCCTTGCCTGCTTCTTTATCGTCTTCTCTTCTGTAGGGCTATCACCCCGGACACTGCCAGCTTTGCTCCGCTTTATTCGACCTTGAACACTCTGTCTTCGGGGTGCAGGGCGGGCGCTTGTTGATGGGGAAGGTTCCTGCTTCTGACGTTCTTGCTCAGCCTGCCTTTCTTGTTCCCATTCGGCTTCCTTTCGTGCCTCCAATTCCTGACTGTAACGTTCGGTTTCTTCCTTGTCTTTCTGAAGTGCATCGAGAGTCGCTTGGAAAGCCTGTGATATATTAGCACTAATGATATGTAGGGGGTAGGGCTGGTGATAAAGACTGATCGCACATCTTTCTGCTCTTCATCCAGATCAGGACTCATCTGGGTGAACTCCCTCGCGTATTCCCAGTCATCCACTCGGGGAAGAACGTGCAGGATGTAAAGTTCCATGAGCTTGACCCGTTGCGATACTGCTTTCGGATCATCGTCGGACCCAAGAAGGCTAGGCGCGGCCGATAGATATGCCTCGATCTTCTTCTGCGTGACGGTTTGATCCTGCGAATGGGCTAGCAGTAACATGACGCTTGAGGATAAGCACTGTCAGTACGGGTGCCGTGCAAATGAACATTGACAATATAATTTCACAGGGCAAAGCATACAGCGTGTTGACAACATCCCCATCAACCCTCCCCTCCTCGCCATAAGTTTGGATCGCTTCGTTCCATATCGCGCCACTCCTAACTCTAGAAACGATCCTTCGCCATTCTTGGGCGCCCCAGACTTTCTTGCCTTCCTCTGGCCCCATTTTAGCTGTGGCGTCCAGAATAGCAAAATACAAACTCCATACTTTGATTCTGAGGGTACGAGAGCACCTGACTCTGGGAGAAACAGAGTCCGCAATGATGGGTTGTAAAGCCATCAAAGCGTCCGGTAGTCGTCGTGTTAGGAAGAGACTCGTTGCAGCCCGGTAGACGCGCGAAACTGTTGCAGGAGAGACCACCAGCTCATGGGTCGGTTCGGGAACATTAGGGACCATACGTGGCTGCTGGTGAAGTTGGTGACCACTCATTCTGTTGTCGCCGTTGATCGTCGAGCGGGGGGGGGGTGGGTAGGGGATGACTCGGAGCATTGCAGCTATACTGTAGTCGAGGACGGGAGAATTTGGTGGACAAGCAGGAGCCAAAGGGCGATTTATTCCTGTTGCACGCAGGTTTTGAAGCGAGCTAGGGGAGTGACGGGAGCCGAGGGAAATAGACGCAGCGGTAACAGCACTTGTGATAGCCTAAGAGCCGAAGGGGGGTGGAGGAGGGGAATGTGAGGATCAAGCAATATCTGTGGAAGAGTAAAAAGAAATAATTCGTGGAAGGCGGAGGGTCGAGGCGGGAGAGAGATAAGAATATCTGAGTAGGTAAAAGAGTGAACCGGTACTCAAGTAAAAGGTGAAGTTGAGTCTGGCGTCAGAGTGGACAGGAAGTGAGAGTAGAGTGATTGGAGAATGAAGCGTTACGAAAGTGGTATCCGGTGGATGCTGACAGAGGCAAAGAGACCAGTAGCGTAGTGTAGGAATTCAAGGGAAGATAAGAGCAGCAGCAGTTGGACACGGGCGCCTCGTTCCTTCCCTCACCCCTTTCATGGTCACCAAGTCTATTATACTTGTACCTTACTATACAAGTGGGGTGAAAAAGGTGAGTGGGCACGCTCGGTTTCAACGACAACACTCACCAAAACTCATCACCCCACACCCGTAGCCAAAATGCCCACAACGATCAACGGAAAGCGACGCGAATGCACAAAAGTAGAGGGTATGGAGGTAATTGAACTCCATGCTGCTGGTTATACCCATCGCCGAATTGCCGACCGTACGGTGGTGTCAAAGTCAAACATTGCAAAAATCATTCAGAAATGGAAGACGACCAAATCGCTAGAAAACTGTACCCGGCCAGGAAGACCAAGGAAAATGGGGTCTTGTAAGCTTTGATGGCTTAATCGCACAGTGGAGCGAAACCCCCGGGCCACCCTAGCTGAGATTGCTGCAGAGTCCCGGGTAAATTGTCATTCCCGCAACATTAAGAAAACACTCTACAAACTCGACTTTTATTTGAGAATCCCACGTCGCAGGCCTTTTCTGGATTCTAAAACAAAAGGAAAAGACTTCAGTGGTGTAGGCAAAGGGGATTTTGGGGGGTGGAGGAGGGACAGTGGAGGTTTTATTCCAATAAGGTGAAGATTGAGATTGGAGTTGGTGGTAGGATGGATAGGGTATGGCGGAAACCTGGCACAGAGATGCAAGATCGCTATCTTCATGCTAGCTTTAAAGGGGAAAGGGTATTGGCCATGTTTTGGGCTGTAATAGACTATGGGCGAAGGAGTCGCCTTCTACATATCCGGCAGAGACCCCCAGCAGAGTATCGTCAGTCGAATGATTGTGGTGGCATGGAGTCACAGCAATGTTGCGAGGAGGTGCTTACACCAGGCTTTCTTTCATAGTGGAATGAGATTGGAGGATCAGCGGAGGACTTTTCTTTCGTTGAAGATAGTTCTCGCATCCATATTTCGGTCTACAGTTGTCGATTTAAACTTGGTAATGATATCGTCTACTCTGACTGGCCGGGATGCAGCCCTGACCTTAAAACCCATCGAAAATGTTTGGCGTTGTTTGAAACGCCGACTTAAAATACGCTTGGGGACTTCTTGGCTACGGCTCAAAGAACTAAATGGGCTTATTCGGGCTGCACAGAAGGGCTGGGAGGCAATCGAGCAGGCTAAGGTAGATAGATTGATTGACTCTATGCCTGTTCGAGTTCTTAAGATTAAATGCCGATATGGAGGGCATTCTGGATGGTAAATCTTGCTTCTACTTTTTTTATTTTAGATATTCTATTCATCAGTCAATTGGATTTCTTGTAATTGTGAAATTTCGCATTTTCATAATACTAACAGTGTTTTTCACGCTGCGCCAAGGCTTGTGCCTACTCACTTTTTTCACCCTACTTGTATTAAATTTTTATGGCGCAACCAGCCAGAATTGTGTACCGTAATAGATTCCAGAGCAAATAAAAACTTGCTGATTTTCTACCCATTGCGGAATCTCGGCCACAGTTGGCAGTACTGGGGTGAAAGAAAAGTGATTGACTCTGTCTATAAAGGTAGACTCCAATGATTTTGGCTACTTTGGAAAGGGGTAAGCTGTTTCAATACTTGAGTACATGTACTAATTATAGTCTTGGTATGAGAAACTCGTCCGAATAGTAGGGGTATTCAAAGTTAAAAATGTTATAAATTCATATCTTACTTTCATGTTTCATGTAAGCTTGGCGCACTCAGAAAAAGCTAGTTTACCAGGACTTTAACTTACAATACACTACTCCAGTTACCGATGTCATGAGGTTGGTAACGGGTACAAGTAAGAGTAAAAGATGTAAGGCCATGTTTCATGCTCCGTCTCTCTTACAACCCCAGTCTTTAAAAATTCTACCCCTGTTCTAGAATGCGAGTTTTGGTAAAACTTGTCATCCATACGGTACACCGAGTACCAAAATATACAGAAAAAGTACGCATACTCTCCACACACGCACACATTCATTACATCTCACATTTTTCTGTCACATCTCACATTTCAGGTTGCCAGTACACCAAATTTTTCTGGTATAGCAACAAAAGTCACCATGCTCTTGGAGGGTTTCAAATAACTGAAGAAACAATCCCCGGGCCTTGCACCTCTTGAGCCTAGGCTTAACTGCTCCCTCCCCACCTTCACTATCCTAGGGCAACTATGGATAGTTGTCACAAACGGTGACTAAGTAAGGCAGACTCTGACATGACTAATAGTTAGTAGTCATCGGTTTGTTATCTTTTATGCTTTGAGAACAGTTGACTCATAGGATTTGACATGACGACACAATAGCGTGTCATTGGTTGATTGTTATTAGTTGATATTTGACATGACTGACGTGTGTGGTCATGTGGTTTATGTATTTCGCACATGACTCATAGTTATGAGTCATGGGTTTCACGCATGTGACCCCGTTAGGGCACATGACTTGTTTTATGAGTTTTGATTGGTTGCGGGATATGACGCAGCTGACTTGGACGGGTCAGCTGATGGATTTCACACTATGACTAACTATGAGTCATGAGTCGCATGACGTGAGAGTATGAGTCACGCAGGGTTAGGGTTGGGGGAAGAACCCGTATATAAGGGCACCCTCGGGGCATGAGATTTGGGTCACAAACCATCTTCCTTACACACCGGGCGATTGAAAACTCAACACCATGACAATTCATCGTCAACATCCACCACCCCCGCACTCTCAGTGAGCTGCATCAAGCACTCTCCGTGAGCTGCACCGTCCTCCTCCCGCCTTACTTCCCTTATCATGTTCTTGGGCCCTGGCGTCCTTGTTTCTAGGGGTCGTTTGGCTCTATCACCCCCTTTCTTCGCTTGTGCTTCGCTGTCTCGCTTAGCGTTCGCACGGTCGGCAACACCCTCTTGCCCATGTTACAGATGGCTGGGACAACAGTTCGCAGTAGGAGAAAACTCTTCAACAGGCTACGGTCGATTTCTCCGTTCTCTTCACTTCCGTTAGAGGCTGCCTAGTCAGACACGCACACGGTTACCGATAGTTTCCACGGTTATTGGGTCTACCCCTCCTCTCCCCCTTCAGGTCTCGTCCCGTTGCTCGGTTACAGCTAGAGTCCACTCACTCGGCTGGCACCCTACTGCCTTCGCCGCCCTAGTGATTGCCACGGTCGCGTCCCTCGGTTATGCTCTGTCGTCGTATTGCACTGCCTCGGTGGCGGATGTCAACGCCTTGGGTTCTTGAGTAATGGTTGCAACATCACAACGGTTTTAGTGGCCCCCGCACCGCCTTTGTTCTTCTTTCATTGTCGGTTACTTAGGGTTTCACAAGTGGTTTATCAATTATTTCATTTTGTCAGGTGTCTACGGCAAGGGTTTACCTGTTGATTCCTCCCCATGTATTTATTTGATGTTTCTTATTCCGCCCCTCTAGTCAGAGTTTGATTTCTTATTTTGCGTGGCTGGTGTGCGGTTGGTCTCAGACCAGAGAGACTTGGGTTGATGGCTTTTTCCCTGGCGCCAGTGGGTTCACGGAGGTTTTTCTTTACCATAGCTAGCGCTGCACGTAGTCTTTGTACCT